>OBLI01002872.1_pt1 | contig 13970 bp, 10 predicted proteins | sample 1519701 | NCBI WGS metagenome assembly OBLI01 (sample SAMEA3663005, study PRJEB22513) | pig gut metagenome | biome: pig gut; feature: pig-associated habitat; material: faeces | place: France | collected 2012 | reverse complement strand
CGGGAAAATGGGACAATTCTGCGGTGGGTGGCTCCGGTTTTCCCGTCTTTTCTATCAGCCGGTAACGCGACTGACACAGGGGTTCTTCTCTTTATACCACTCTCATTACTGCGTCTGTGGCGCCTGACTGTGACTTGACGTATTCGCCAGCTTTGCGACTTGCTTCAGCCAGGGCTTTAGGGTCGCTGGAGAATTTGCGCATGAAGATTTCGAAATCGTGCGTGTCGCAGATGCAGAATCCGCCACCTTCTGCTATCAATGCCACTGCTTCCTGGAAGCGTTCATGATTTGGACCGAAGATGACAGGCATTCCCCATACCGCTGCCTCGAGCACATTATGGATGCCGACACCGAAGCCTCCGCCTACATAAGCCACTTTACCATAGCGATAGATGCTGGAGAGGAGACCGAAGCAGTTGATGATAATAGCATCAGCCTCTGCCAGACGCTTGCTGAGGGCGTCTCTTTGCGCTTCATTTGCCGACTCCCATGTGTCGCGTGCATCAGTATAGCGTATCACTTTCTTGCCTTCGAGAAGTGCCTCAATCTGCTTGAGATGGTCTTCACCAATGACGTGTGGAGCGATGATGAGCTTCCAGTCAGGATTGTTCTGGAGCATATAAGGGATGAAAATCTCTTCATCAGGCTGCCAACTGCTTCCTGCCACGAAGCCATTCTTGCCGTCGAGGAAAGCGGAAACGATAGGAAGTTCCTTGCTCTGTTCCTTGATGGAGAGCACGCGGTCGAAGCGAGTGTCGCCACTGACTGTGACATCATGGATGCCAATCTTGGCGAGCAGTTCGCGAGAGCGCTCATTCTGCACGAAGAATCGTGTGAAGCATTTCAGCACTTTGCTGTACTGTCTGCCGTACCAGCGGAAGAAAATCTGGTTGGGACGGAAGATGGAGCTGACGCTATAGACAGGAATATTGCGGTGGCGCAAGATATGGAGGTAGTTATACCAGAACTCATACTTGATGAAGAACGCCATTTCAGGTCGTATGGTGCGCAGGAATCTGCGTGCATTGTGTGGAGTGTCGAGAGGAAGATAGCAGATGATGTCAGCCCCCTCGTAATTCTTTCTCACCTCATAGCCAGATGGCGAGAAGAACGTGAGGAGGATTTTGAATTCCGGACGTTCCTTTCTGAATCGCTCGATAATGGGGCGTCCTTGTTCAAATTCACCCAAAGAGGCGGCATGAAACCATACGTATCGAGCGTTAGGGTCCATTTTCTCCCTAATCGTACGTATGGCTTTCTTCTCGCCTTGCCACATCATCTTCACCTTCTTGTTGAAGAGGCTGGCAATGGCGACGCCCGTAAGGTAAATGAGTATTATAATATTATACATCACGATTTCCTTTAGCCCAACTTCTCGATAGCACGCTTCATGCGGGCGATGGTCTCTTCCTTACCGAGGAAAGCGGAAATGTCGAACATTCCAGGTCCCTTGCCTTCTCCCACGAGAGTGAGACGGAAAGCGTTCATTACGTCTCCGAGCTTATAGCCCTTGCTTTCCACCCAAGCCATTACTACAGGCTCCTGACCCTCAACAGAGAAGTCTTCGATGCCCGCGAGGACGTCAGCCAGTTCGGTCATTACAGCGGCAGAATTTTCCTTCCAGCGCTTCTTGACGGTCTTCTCGTCATACTCCATAGGAGCGATGAAGAAGAAAGAGCAGAGTGCCCATAGCTCGCTGACGAAATTGACGCGGTCCTTCATCATAGCCACCACCTTAGTGATGCGTTCCATAGACTCCTCTACGCCGTTGTTAGCCACGATAGGAGCGAAGAGCTCCGCAATCTCTTCAGGGCTCTTCATGAGGATATACTCATGGTTGAACCACTGTCCTTTCTTGTAGTCGAACTTAGCACCAGCCTTAGAGCAGTGAGAAATATCGAAAGCCTTTACGAGTTCATCGAGAGAGAAAATCTCCTGTTCGGTGCCAGGATTCCATCCGAGAAGTGCGAGGAAATTGACCACTGCCTCTGGGAAATATCCGCTCTCGCGGTATCCAGAGCTTACTTCTCCAGTCTTAGGGTCATGCCATTCCAATGGGAATACAGGGAATCCGAGACGGTCGCCATCACGCTTGGAGAGCTTTCCCTTACCTTCCGGCTTGAGCAGGAGAGGGAGGTGAGCAAACTGAGGCATAGTGTCAGCCCATCCGAAAGCCTCATAGAGAAGCACGTGGAGAGGCGCACTTGGGAGCCATTCCTCACCACGGATGACGTGAGAGACCTCCATGAGGTGGTCGTCCACGATATTGGCGAGATGGTAGGTAGGGAGCTCGTCAGCGCTCTTGTAGAGCACCTTGTCGTCGAGGATGTCGGTCTTGATGCGCACCTCGCCGCGGATGAGGTCATTGACGAGCACTTCCTTGCCAGGATTGATAAGGAAACGCACTACATACTGCTTGCCGTCAGCGATGAGCTGGTCCACCTCTTCCTTGCTGAGGCTGAGGGAATTGCGCATCTGAAGGCGAGTCTTTGCGTCGTATTGGAAGTTTTGTATCTCGCTGCGCTTGGCCTCGAGCTCTTCCGGAGTGTCGAATGCGATGTACGCTTTGCCTGCATCAATAAGCTGCTTGACGTACTTCTTGTATATATCCCTACGCTCGCTCTGGCGGTAAGGACCATGTTCGCCTCCGAAGCTTACACCTTCATCAAACTTGATGCCGAGCCATTTGAATGACTCGATGATGTATTCCTCAGCTCCTGGCACGAAGCGATGGGAGTCAGTGTCCTCGATACGGAAGATGAGGTCACCGCCATGCTGACGGGCAAAGAGGTAATTATACAATGCAGTACGTACTCCGCCGATGTGAAGAGCACCGGTAGGGCTTGGCGCAAAGCGCACTCTTACTTTTCTTTCCATGTCTATCTATTAGTCGATTTTACAGCACACTCATAGAGTGTACTACCTCTAATTTAATTATTTTCCGTGCAAAATTAACATTTTCTCCCCATTTAAGCGAACTTTTTCCTGTTTTTTCTCTCTTATCCAATTATTTTTTAGTATTTTCGCACCCAGAAGTAACAGAGCCACCCTATAATCATCGGCTTTTGTCAAAAAGAAAAACGCAAAAAGACAATGTCAACAAGATATTCCACAGAAGGACAGAAGAGATGGCAAGCGTATCTGCTGCGCTTCCTTATCATATTGGTTTCGACGGTAGTAATCGTACTGGCGATGCCAAAGAAATCCGTGCCCAACTATGAAGTGAAGGAAAACTCAGTATGGCTGAAGGAACCAGTCACTGCCGGAATAGACTTTGACGTGCCAAAGGACTCCATAACCTATCAGGCACAGGTCGATTCCGCTATGCAGTATTTCGTGCCATATTACGAGATAAACGATGAGATAGGCAACAGATACATCAAGCGCTTCCAGTCGAAATACAGAAACGGTATCGAGGGACTGCCAAAGTCTTTCGTCAACTCCGTCACAGCCAAACTGCGCGAGATATACAATGTCGGCATCATGCCGTCAGAAGATTACGCCAAGATAACGCGCGACACATTGGCTGTAATCAATTTCAAGCGAGGCAACACCACCAGGAAGATACTCTGCACCGAGTTTTACACTCCGCTCAAAGCCTATGAGAGCTTCTTCAAAGACCCTCAGATGAACTATGCGAGAAATATGCTCCAGAAGTGTAATATCGATTATTATCTGAAGGAAAACCTTTTCTATGATAACGCTCAATGTCAGGCAGATATAGAAAATCTCACATCTACTATCACCAAGCATGAGGCAGAATTCAAGAAGGGAGAGTGCATCGTCGATCGTGGACAGGTGGCAACGCCAATCATAGTAAAAGCACTTGCCACATATTCCGCAGAGATGGAGAAGAATGAATCACTGATGAGCCGTTCCACCACCATGATAGGACGCGCCCTGATTATCATCATGCTGCTCTCCGTCTTTACCATCTATCTTCACCTCTTCCGTGGCGACTACTTCCGCAAACCGCGCTCGCTCGCCATGGTCTATTTCCTTATAGTCCTCTTCCCAGTGCTCGTGTCGCTCACATATCAGTATAGCCAGCATTACATCTACATCCTCCCGCTCGCCATGCTGCCGATGTTCATACGCATCTTCCTCGACTCGCGCACAGCCTTTATAGCGCATATCACGATGGTGCTCATAGCGGCGCTGGCGCTCAGTCAGCCATTTATCTTCGTGATAGTGCAGGTGGTCAGCGGTCTCGTCTCCATCTTCTCGCTCCGCGAACTGTCAAAGCGCTCGCAGGTGTTCACCGCATCCGTCACCACCTGCGCTGCCGGACTGATAGTATATCAGGCACTCAAGCTCACCCAACCAGGCGAAGACTGGCATCTGTCGCCAGGCGAAGTGTCGCATTTCATATTCTGTGGAGTATTGCTTCTTACATCCTATCCATTGATGTACGTAGTGGAGAAAGCATTCGGATTTACATCCGCCGTGACGCTCTTTGAGCTTTCAGACATCAATAAGGACCTCCTGCGCCGCCTCTCGGAAGTGTCTGCCGGAACGATGCAGCATAGCATCACGGTCAGTAACATCGCTGCCGACATAGCGCAGAAGATAGGTGCACGCAGTCTTCTCGTGCGTACAGGCGCGCTCTATCATGATATAGGTAAGATATCCAATCCTTCCTTCTTCACCGAAAACCAGAAGGACATCAATCCTCACGACCACATGACACCACAGGAGAGCGCACGCATCATCATCAATCACGTCAAGGAAGGAAAGCGCCTCGCAGAGAAATATGGACTGCCTAATGAGATTATCGACTTTATCATGACTCATCATGGCGCAGGAATGACAAAATACTTCTACATCACGTACAAGAATGCCCATCCCGACGAGGAGGTGGACAAGGCTCCTTTCACATATCCAGGACCTAATCCATTCACTACCGAGCAGGCAATTCTCATGATGGCAGACTCCGTAGAGGCTGCGTCACGCTCGCTGAAGGACTATACAGAGAAAAGCATCACCGAACTGGTCAATCGCGTCATCGACGGTATAGTGGCAGACGGATTCTTCCTCGACTGTCCAATCACATTCCATGACATCTCTGTGGCAAAGCGTGTCATCATAGAACGTCTCAAGACAAACTATCACACACGCATCACATATCCCGAACTGAAGACTGCTGCGCAGAAGTCGGCAGAGCAGGAAGCCAAGAAAAAGAAGAAGAAATGAAGGCAGAAGAAGATAATCCCACACACGCCATCTACCGCTGGACAGCACTCGATGCCATAGCCCTGCCCGTCATATTCCTCAGTAGGATAAGGCATTGCGCAGGATATGGAGTGCAGTCGCCCACCGACTACGCCTTCGTACGCGAAGTAATCTATGAGCACGGCGACTACAGTCTCTACCCGGAACTCCTCGCTGGCAGCCGCAAGTCAGCATGGATGGAGAGGAAGATAGCAAAGCTACTGCTCAGGATAAGCAACTATGCCCAAGCGGAAAGCATAGCCACAAGCGGACCAATAACGCCGATGATGCACCGTGCCTTGCGCCTCGGATGCCGCAAAAGCCGTATCATCCCATACGTCGCATCAGCGCCACCATCGCCGCTCATCATCATCGCCGACATAAGAAAAGAGGGTAGAGAGGAATGGAAAGCCCTCCTTCAGCGCCCCAATATCATAGCTTACGACCTCCACTACATAGGTTTCGCATTCCATGATGCAGGCAGATATGGAGAAGTGCATATCGTGAATTTCTATTAAAAAATAGTGAGTAAAAGAGCCCAAGACACCGCAAACTGTAAGTTCTTTTCCTAAATAATATAAAAAAATCAGAGAATGACTTGCAGATAACAAAAAAAACAGTATCTTTGCGCCCGAAAAAACAAAAAAAAAGAACTAAAAAAATAATATTATGTATTGGACACTTGAATTAGCATCAAAACTGGAAGACGCTCCATGGCCTGCTACCAAGGAGGAACTCCTCGACTACGCACTCCGTTCCGGCGTGCCAATGGAGGTAATAGAGAATCTCGAAGAGATAGAAGACGAAGGTGACGTCTATGAATCCATAGAAGATATATGGCCAGACTATCCTACAAAAGACGATTTCCTCTTCGACGAAGAGGAGTATTAAACTTAAGAATAATACTAAAAGTCAATAAGTTGAGATAAAAAAATCATCTTGTCTTATTGGCTTTTTATTGTGTCTGATGGCGTTATTATTCTGTCTAAACGACTATTGACAAAGCTTGCTGTTTTTGTCAATAGCTGCTTTTGAATATGTACAGATCTTTTGAGAACAGCATGAAACACAAAAATCAATGTTTTAGACCATATAAACAATTTGCAGAATGGAGTTATCCCTAAGATTAATACTAATTCTCTCTCTTCTCTTTATTACGGATTCAGTCATTGCTGACGAAGACAGAGAAACCTTGTACACCACAAGTGATGGCATGCCAAGCAGCATCTGCAAGGGAGTTGCTCAAGCAAGAAACGGGCTTATGTGGTTTGCTACCTGGAACGGACTTGTCGTATTTGACGGTTATCAGTTCAGAAGCATAAAGGCAAAGCCTGGCGACGGCTCAGCATTGACAGACAACAGAATGAGAGGCATCAGACTAAACAAGGATGGTAACCTTTTGTGCCGCACAGACAATGGTGTGTTCTTGTTCAACACCAGTACCTATACCTTTCAAGAGAGGATAGAAGACAGAGATCTTCACACAGGCGACTACTGGACGACGGAGAAACACGACAGACAGTGGAACAGATGGATTGTCACAGACCATGGAGTGAGGAAAATTTCCCACATTCATTTTCCGGCAAGGAAACTATCCGAAACAGATAGGCTTTACACACGTGGCCTGTGCCTTATGAGCGACGGAACGCTGTGGGTGGCAACTAGGGAGGACCAAACCCTGCGTATGTATGACCAGAAAGGCAAACTATTATCATCTCATGATATACATCAAAGGGCATACACAATATTTGAATCCAGGAACGGTGATGTGTGGATCGGATGCAAGCCTGGAGCATTGATAAGGACAAATAAGAGTCTGACGAAGTCGCTGACAGCATCATCTGACATAATATATGACATAAAAGAGGATAGCAAAGGGCGTTTGTGGTTTGCAGCCTTCGATGGAGGTGTAAAGGTATGCAGCAATCCAGAAGCAACCCATCCTTCACTGTCGGCATCGCTGGGTGGTCAACACGTAAAGTGCATACTTTTAACAAGAAAAGGCAATATCGTTGCTTCCACTAGAGACGGCATTCTCATAGGAAAAATAAACGAGAAAAGTCCGGAGAAGACCATGCTGCGATTGCTCTCAAGAAACGGCAAAGCCATCCATAGCCTAGTGTCTAATGACGTAATAAGTCTGGAACAGGACGGAAAGGGCAATATCTTTATAGCCACAGAAACGAATGGCATAGATATGATAAGTGAGGACGATCTGATGGGCAATGCTCCAAAGTTCACACATCTTAACTCTGCAACGAGTGATTTGCCAAAAGACTACTGCCTGGCAATAAAGATGGTGAGCGATACCACATTGATGGTAGTAGGAATTGATAATGTGATGCTTTACAATCCTTTCTCTGACAAAGCCATCAACTATAACGCATCTTTCTTCGACGACGACTGTCATTTCGCTGAGGGCAAACCTCTTGTGTTGCCTGACAAAGGCATCGTAGTGGGAACGGAACGCGGAGCACTCATGGTAACGGGTCACAGCATGTATTCGCGAGGAGCCATACCACCTCTGCTGTGGAAGAGCATAAGGGTGAACGGTGGTGAGGAAGACTTCGTGCGCATAAAGACTGACAGCCTGACGTTGTCACAGGACGAGCGAGACGTGGTGCTGGCATTCACAGCCATTGACTATACGGATAATAGTGAGATTCTCTATCGCACGAGAATCAATGGCGGACGATGGTCTGCTGCCAGCAGTAGCAGGGAATTGAATATGCTGAATATGACTCCTGGCACCTTCGTGCTGGAGATTCAGTCAACAGACCGTTACGGCCGATGGGTTGATAATATCCAGCGTATGACTATCACACTGCAGCCTTATTGGTATGAGACGTGGTGGGCTTTCATCCTGATGTTGCTGGCATTTGTTGTTTTGGCAGCTGGCATAACAGCTGTGACGATTTACATAAGGAGATTAAAGCAGCAGAAGAGTGAGCTTCTACAAAAGTATCTTGACATCATATCCATTAACGATTGCACAGAAGGATACGTGAGCATGCAGGATTCTTCAGGAAACGACTCTGCTGTAGCGGAAGAAGAGACAACCCCGCTTTCAGAAACCGCCAGCAACTTCTCAATCAGCAAGGAGGACGAGAGATTCCTTGACAAGGTGCGTCTGTATATAGAGGAGAACATTGGCAACAGCGAAGCCAACATAGAGGCAATGGCCTCCTTTGCTGCTACATCACGAAGTACCCTCAACCGACGTCTGAAGTCGCTTCTTGGAGTTACGGCTATGCAGTTGCTTATTGATACTCGATTGAAGAGAGGTCGTCATCTGCTGACACATAGTGACTTCACGGTTACAGATGTGGCATATAAATGCGGTTATGAGGATATATACTACTTCTCAAAGGCGTATAAGAAGAAGTTTGGTGAAACACCGACTCATACTACAACAAAATAAAACAAAAAGGTGTCAAAGTCCTGCAAAACAGTAACTTGACACCTTTTTACCTTTTTTGTGAATTATCAATAGCCGTGCAGATTACTTTCTGATAAACTTAATATCCTGTGCCACGACAATGCCCTTATAGCTGTTTGACACTGGCATACCTGCAGTATTGTAATGTTTTCTGCTGTCCAGCGTCTTGTTGCCGGACACTGAGACGACAGCTGTAGAGCTATATTCTTGCAGTTCTATCTCATGACCTGCGGTAGTAGGAATGTCGTAGAGGTAAGTGGTAGGCAATGTGGTCTGTGGTATCTTTGACGCATTAGCCACGATAGCCTTTGGCATTACATATGGCTGCATCAGGTCATTGCTGTTGCTGCCTGTTGCCAGCTTCAACTCTGTGCCGTCAGTCATCTTGAGCTGAGTGTTGCTACGCAGACGCAGATTTCCTCCTACCGTTGACTTTATCTTGACAGAGACAATCTTGCCCATCTTCCATTTCATATTGGTGATAACAAAACCACCACGTGAGCGCAGCCCCTGCACCTCACCTTCCGACCATGCCGAAGGCAGTGCCGGCAGGAGATGAACGAAACCGGCGTGTGACTGCAGAAGCATCTCGGCTATGCCAGCGCAGCAACCGAAGTTACCATCAATCTGGAATGGCGCATGCGCATCAAACATATTAGCGTATGTACCGCCGTCTGGATCGTTCATTGTGATATTAGGGTCAACGAGTCGCAACTGGTTCTTGATGATGTCCAGTGCATGATCGCCATCAAGCATACGAGCCCACTGGCACACCTTCCATCCCATAGACCATCCACGTGCAGCATCACCACGGCCTACGAGAGATTTACGAACACCCTGATATATTGTAACATCGACGTATGGTGAAACCTGATTGCCAGGATACGCTCCCCACAGATGTGAGAGGTGTCGATGAGAGTTTGTCTCGCGGTCCCAGTCTTCCTGCCATTCCTGCACCTGTCCGTATTTACCAATCTTGTATGGCGTCAGTTTTGCCTTCAGAGCATCAAGGTCGCTGGCAAATGCCTCGTCAGTATCCAGCGCACGTGCTGCCAAGGCTGTATTCTTCAGAACGTCATACACCATCTGGTTGTCCATCGCCACGCCCCCGAAGAGCGCACAGTTCATCTCCTTGCCTTCATTGCTGGTGTATTTTTCAAGTCCAGGATGATTCTCCGGAGAATTGGAAGGACATACAACCATATAGCCAGTGTTAGGATCCTTTACAAGGAAATCCTGAAAGAACTGTGCGCAGCCTTTCATTACAGGATAGACCTCTGCAAGATACTCCTTGTCGCCAGAGAAGAGATACTTCTCCCACAGATGTGAGCAGAACCAGGCATTACATGTAGGCCACACACCAACTGATCCATTGTCAACAGCACCAGTGGTGCGCCAGATGTCTGTATTATGGTGCAATGCCCAGCCGCGAGCACCATACATCTCCTGAGCCGTCTGCTGTCCTGTCACGCTGACGTCCTTCACCATCTGTATGAATGGGTCATGACACTCCGAGAGGTTTGCCACCTCAGCAGGCCAATAGTTCATCTCCACATTGATGTTCGTCGTGTATTTTGAGTCCCACGCAGGATACTGGCGGGCATTCGGATTCCAGATACCCTGAAGGTTGGCTGGCTGTGTGCCTGGCTGTGAAGAAGAGATAAGCAGATAACGTCCGAACTGGAAGTAGTTGGATACGAGCCCTGGGTCATTGCCCTTCGAACGAAACTCCTTAATGCGTGTCTCTGTGTCCTTCTTCTCCTGCTCCACGTTGCTGCCAAGGTCGAGGTCTACGCGTGAGAACTGCTTCTGATACCTCGATGTATGGTCAGCGAGAGCAGACGAATAGGTCTTGTTCTTGTCGAGATAGTCCTTCATGTACTGTAATGCCTTTGCCTCGGCATTGGCACTGATATCGTCATAGTTAACGAAGTTAGTAGCCGAAGAGATAACGATGGTAGCGGCATCGGCATTGCTCACCGCAATAGTTGGAGCCTTAGGATTGCCTGCTACGAGGTCTGCCTGCATTACATTCTGTGTACCAGCAGCCGACTGTGTACCGCCCTCGTTGATTACCTTCACGAAAGTATAGCATGAGAGTTTGTTGTCAACATTCTCAGACTGCTCTCTTGCAGGAATGAGCGATGCTTCCAGCATGCCGTCAGCTGTAATCTTGTTTAAGTCAAGCTTTGCCATGTTAGTCTTGACAGGCGCAGCATAGCACACGTCAAAGTTGAGCTTTCCTGGTTCCGATGCCTCAAGGCGCATTATGGTGACATTATCTTCAAACGACGTGAAGACAGTACGCATGTATGTCACGCCATCAACGATGTATGAGGTCGTGGCGGTGGCATTGTTCATGTCAAGTGAACGTACGTAAGCCTGCACATCCTTTGCATCGGCGGTCTGTCCTGCCTCCGCATAGTCAAAGCGATGGCCAGGGAAGCCTACGAGCACACAGCCTGCAGCCTGATACTGAGCACCGTGCGATGCCTGCGACATCCAGTTAGGAATGGCAAGTTTCTGTGCAGACACATAGTCCTTTTTAAATATATACTGCTGCACAGCAGAGAGCACTCCCTTTGCATTGGCATTGTGATTGCGGTTAGGCGACTGTCCCCAGAAGGTGTCCTCGTTGAGCTGAAGGGTATCACGTGCCACGCTCCCACTCACCATTGCACCAAGGCGACCGTTGCCAAGAGGCAACTGCTCTTCCCAGAATAATGCCGGGCGGTGATACCATAGGCGATTCTTGCTTTCAAGGATAGGTGATGGCACAGGGCGTGTATCGGATGTGGTGAATGAGATGGCCACAGCCTTGGTCAGCACATTTCCTACAAGGTCAGAGATGGTATTTGCTGGAATAGTAAGTGTATATGATGTGGTAAGATCCAGATCTTCGTAGCCTACCACCACCTTGTTCATATTCACCACGGGTACTATGCTCAGGCTCTTACCTGTAGCATTATTCTTCAGCGTGGCAGTAGCGCCCGCCTTGAGCATCACGCCTTCGTTGAATGTCAGTATGGCATTACCCGTTGGCAGCACATTTACAGAACCATCAGCAGGCAGACTGCCCTCCATCACAGGAGCCTGGGTGTCTTCTGCAAGGATGTTCACGTACTTGAGGTTATAGTTGCTGGTCTTTGTAGCCGACTGAATAAGCAGACGTACGATAAGACGATCCTTGTTGTCGGCACTGAGAGCGTAGTTTGCATCATTGTAAGTGTTCCAATGCGAGCCCGATGTATAGTCGCTTAACACTGTCCAGTTCTCTCCTCCATCAACCGAATATACCACACCAAACTTAGTAGCCGAACTTGATCCGTCACCGATGGCAAAGTTCAGTTTGATGTTGCTCAGCGAAGTTGTCGGCATGGAGATCTCAAAGTATTGGTCATGCTTGCTACCATTCTTATAGTCTGCCTTAGCAGTAAACCTATCAATGGAAGCAGTGTTCAAGCGTAAAAGATAATTAGGTGTCGAACCACTGCTTGTCACCTGCCATTTACCATCACTCGTATGCACCGTGACATAGCAGTCTTCTGGCAAGAGAGCACACTCATTAGGAAGAAATGCCGGTTGCAAACTCTTCCATGCCACGTTGGCAATCTGCGACCATCCCAGATCGTTAGGCTTGTAGGTAGCAGTAGTACCGCTCTTCTCCACATCGTAGCCCGTACTGAAGAACCATTTTGCCACCACGCTCTGACTGGCAAATGCCGAAACAGTACTGCAGAGCATTGCCATCATTAACGTCAGTTTAATAATTTTCTTTCTCATTTTTTTTGTTTATTAGATTGAAGTATATGTTATTGACTGTTATCGGGCTACAAAATTAGTCAATAACCATATGTTTCATTTGCAAAAAAGACGCATAAGTGGAAAAATCTGCTCAAAACACATAAGCCACACGTCTGAAGGGGCTTAATATCATGTTAAAAATAGTTCTTCCCTTTGAATTTTCTTGTCAGTAGCTGTTTTTGTACAATATAGTTTATAAAACAATTCGTTTAGTTAATTCTGCGTCTTTTTCTGTTAAATAAACACCAAACTGCATTTTTTATTTGTGGGAATGAAGAAAAAGGTGTAACTTTGCAATTGCAAGATGCTTCGCACCGTGAGCCAGCAAGCTGACACCCACTTCTTACTGCGTACGCGCTCGTGCACTTAAATTACTTGTACAGTGCCAACTGTACTTATTATAAATCACTAAAAACGTTTAGATATGACACACTTTATGGGATTTTCAATGCGTGCTGATGGTAAGACTGTAAAGCAGGCAAAACGTATTCACACAGGTAAGGAACACGAAAATGTTAGAGTTACCCTTACAAGACCAATGCGACGTGATATATGTACCGTGCCTGCTGATGAACCCGTCAACTGGCAAGCATTGTATGATTGGTGCGGTGCTGGATACAGGATCTCAACGAACAGCAATCAGTGAAGAAGCTTTTAATGCAATAGGACTTAAACGAGGTGCAGATGCACATGTTCAAGGAAGCGCAGGTGTTACTGAAGGATGGGAAGCTGAGTGTAAAGTTCTACTTACAGAATACGATCAATGGGAGATTGTAGTTGACGTACTACCAGAACTCCCTGTTCATGCGGTTATTGGTATGGATATTATATCAACAGGCAACCTTTCACTTACGTATGAAGAAAGTGGATATACTTTTAGATTTGAACAATTATAAAAAGTATAGCAGAGATGCTCCCTTCCGCCTTTTACCGCCTTTCACCGTCAAATAAGTTTGTCGGAAAGCATATTAAAAATAGTTATATCACTGATAGTCAATACAGTAAGGCGCTTTTCGACGAGGAAGAGTATTAAACTCGAGAATAATACTTAAATACTTAATAACCAACGATATAAATCAAAATTATTTGTTTGTATCGTTGGTTTTTTTATGGTGTTATATAGCCTTATTTGTTTGTTAGGGTGTCCAGTTCTATGTTCCACTTTTTGATATTACAATACAACTCCAAAGCTTTGATATTTAAAGTGTTACACATTTAAAATAGACTATTTTTTAATCCTAAAATAGCCATGTAAAATTGAGGGTGTATTCGTTGTTTGCATAACATCTGATTCTCATAATGATAGAAGAAGTACAAGCTTCTTTTTAACTCGAAAATTGGAACACAAAACTGGACTCCCTATTTGTTTGTATAATTTGCAATATTTAACCCTAAAAAGTATATTTGTTTGTTAGGGTGTCCAGTTAAGGGTTCCAAATTCAGATTGCTTTTCTGAATATTTTGGTTCGTTCTGTAACCCAGTTTGTGGACATGTTCTTGGCAGCCCAAGTATCAA
>OBLI01002871.1_pt1 | contig 13978 bp, 3 predicted proteins | sample 1519701 | NCBI WGS metagenome assembly OBLI01 (sample SAMEA3663005, study PRJEB22513) | pig gut metagenome | biome: pig gut; feature: pig-associated habitat; material: faeces | place: France | collected 2012 | reverse complement strand
CGTCGCTGATGTAGGTATCAGCACCATTGTACATGCCCATGCTCTCTGACTTCACATAGCCCTTGAAGCCTACCTTGTCGCTGCTTACAGCGAACGGAAAGAACTCCTTGGAAGCGTCATCGGCCTTTACCTTGAACTCAAGGGTGTAGCCCTCTGCGCCAGGAGCAAAGTCTGCATAGGTCTTCGCATCGTCAGTACCACCTGCATAGACAGGATTTGAGGAGATGTCCTTTACGGCAAGTGGAGTGCCAAAAGACACCATTTCAACGTAAGTTCTCACATCACCACTGCGAAGTATGAGACGACCCTCATTACGATTGAGAGAAGAGGTGTTGGTGACAACAACCTCCACAGATTCCGTTCCTGCCTTGATAATAGCCGGCGTAACAGAAAAGCCGGACGTTGCAGAAACCTGGATATCCTGCTCCAAGCCTATAGCCTCAACAAAGACGGTAGCTGTGGCACCCGTGCCATCCAACACAAGCTTATCAGGCATTGTGGATGTAGCACCACGCGCTGCCGCTCCATTCTTGGCTGCAAACTTCACGACAACAGACTCACTGCTGCCACTTGATAATGGAGCCGCATATCCAATACCATGTGTCAGCCCCAACAACAGGGTACTGACGAACAGTTTAAGATAATTGCGTTTCATGATTGAATAGTTAATAGTTAAACAATTTAATACTCTCGTTTTTAATTCCTTTTTTCTTTCCTATATATTTCGTCCCACGTTCTGGAACCACATATCCATCAAAGTTCTTACCAGACAACAATAAACAGGCTGACTGCTGCGTGGAAGCAACTATCGGGTTGACGCCAGTATCTTCTGGTTTCCCTACTGCTATCCACCCGACTTTCTCCGGTTTGACAAGTTCATGGGCAACAGACTTCTCTCTGTCCTTGAATATTGTAAAGCTGGATGTGCCTCGTCTCTGCAGTCGCAATGTTGAGGTAATGGTGTCGTTTTCTGTTACCATCTGAGCAAAAATCATCGGAGGTACAGCATATTCTGATTTCATTACAACCTGACACATTTCAGTAAGACTACTACCCACAGACGCATCATTGGTATATCCAGCCTCTATCCTACGCCCACAAATACTTCCGCAACCTTCCGATACAGCTAAGTAAGCCAAGTTTTCTGCATGATTAGGTTTATGCAATCGGCCTTCATATCTCAGACGAACTTCAAAACCATATCGTGTGACATTACGCACACATATTGCGAAAGCGGTATCGGAAGAACTCTCCTGCGCAGACAATACCACTACAGGAATGTCTTCAAAAGATGTGTCAAAAGCCACACTCTTCCATTTCTCGTCCACGCCTTCCACGGTTTTTGCTTCCATCTTCATGCTGCCGTCTGTGTATCTCCCAGCAGGCATAAGCATTACGGCCAATGTGTCAGGATTGTAGAAAGAGGGATTAAGCTGGTATTCCCATGTACGCAACCTTGCATCAAGTGCCTTGTGTGTAACCCTGCGCAAACGGGCTGTCAGCGGTAGCTTGTTGCGATAAGTTGCCACTCCTGCAAAAGCCAGTGGAGACGAGGACAAAGGATTACGAAAGAGTAGTGGTTGCCACTTTTCTCTCAAGACCATCTCGTCGGCAAAGAGCCAGTCAGCAGCATTATTATTAGAGACCGACAACTTTACAGAATTGGACAAAAGACCACTCTTGCTGTCATCTTCCGGCACTGACGAGACGGTGTACGAGGCATCATTGGCAGGCAGTATGTCAAGCAATGCTCTGCTGGCTGTTGTGGAAAGTATCTCATTGCCATCCTCGTACAGGCAGAAATGGCCTACCTGCTCTCCATTGGTATCTGTCCAGCTCAACGACAGATTGCCTGCAGACGTAATGGAATCGTACATCAGCACAGGAGCTTCGTTGAAACGCCAGTCCATGACAACATCGTTATCGGGATTATAGAAATAAGGAGCATCATTATCCGCATAGAACGCACCAGCCGGAGTCAGTTTGCCTGTCTTGTCGATAATCATTCGCTTGTCCTCAACCCAGTTGTATATTGAGTAGCGTTCGATGAAACTGCAGGTGTCTAGCATATTGACGATATCTGTCAGGTCGCGTAGCTGCTTGGCATATTGTTCCGACTGCGATGAAGGCCACGATTCCTTGGTCCAGTTGGCACCGTTGTTCCATTCCTTAATCCATATCGGGCGTTTTGTACGCTCATATACCGCTTTTAGCCTGTTGTACCACTCTGCTGCCGAAAGACCTCCCCAATAAGCATGCACCACGACAAAGTCGACGCGATAGTTTCGCTGTCGGCATTGGTTCATGAAACTGTAGAGCCAAGAGAAATCGGTTGTTGCTGGTGAGCCAAGTCTCATGCCAGTCTTCATCATCAATGGCCACTCCTCAATAGCTTTCTCTACGGACACATTTGACTGCTCGGTATGGTCGGGCTCGTTATACCCCATGAGATGACAGGCATCTTCTATGGTGTACACTCCGTTCCACATACCGCCAGCTCCCCATTTCTCGGGCACATACTCCTGATTATAGCTCTTTTTGGCATTTAACGGATTTATCGTAGGATGACTTCCCCAATTATAATACCACGTTGAATTTGTGAGGTTTGCCTGTTCGGGAGCATATTTCAGTCCTTCAGGCATTTCCGGCCATTTGCTTCCTGCCCATCCCTTCTTAGAAGTGTAGTGCCATCTGAATACTCTGACAAAGCTGACTTTCCCATCCAGTTCCATAGGCAACTCCGGTATCTCCAGGTCGGACTTGTCGGCTATGTACACCCTGCTATAGCCCATTCCATCGGCATTTGTGGAAAAAGTAGCCATATATCCGCGCTTTAGCTTGAACGAGCGGATACTATTGTCAGAACGCAAGGAACGGACGAGATTGGCTGGAGCACTGTCGGGAGGACAGTTTGTATAATAATATAATAAGGTGTAGTTGTCCGATTCGCCTTTCATGCAATGCTCGGTGAAGGTGGTTAGGGGGCAGTAATCTGCAGGGTGAGCCGTAACAACAGTACCAAGACGGTATAGCGACACCCTGGCATTGACATCTGCCTTAAGGGGCTCGCCATTGATGGTGACAGAGGAAGAAAAACGGGAGAGGAAATCATCGGGCTTGATATTGTCGAAGAACAGCCATGACTCTGTACTGCATATATCTATCTTTACACCAGAAGATATTACATCGGAGGAAGACAACACGTGATAATCGACACTGTCATCTAACACTATGTCGGAAGTAACATGCTGCACCTCTATCTGCTCACGTCCAATACAGAAAGACTGGAATAAAGCCAAAAACAATATAGTACAGAGATAATGGTTCATTATAATTTTCATTGGTTAAACACTAAACTGCAACGGGCAAGAATGAAGATGTCTGTATCCAGAAATCATTCTGCCCATCCGCAATTGCAAAGATAAGGGAAACAACAGGTTTCCAAGGTAGAAATAAAGAGAATGCAGATAGATTATTAAATAAATACGGATTTTTCGACCTAATATACTTATTTTTCCAACTCATCCTTGACATAATCAGACGGCAACATCCCGAATTCCTTCTTGAAACATGAGGAGAAATACTTAGGGTCGTTGAAGCCTACTGCATATGCTACATCTGCAATTCGCACTTTGGGATTCTTGCGCAGCAGCTCGGAGGCATATTTCATCCTGATGTTGCGTATGAAGGACGAAGGACTCAACGAGGTAAGAGCATGCAGCTTCTTATATAGCGATGACTTTGAAATATTCATGGCACTGGAGAAGGCCTCAAGGTCGAACTCCGTATCGGCAAGATGCTGTTGAACACACTCCACACACATAGTGATGAATTGCTCATCTGCCGTACTCAGGGAAACGTCTTTAAGTATGTCGAAGAATTTGGCATTAATCTCCTTCTCGACATTACACCTGTTGGAAATCAGATTGTCGATACGGGCCAACAGCACTGAGGTATTGAAGGGTTTTGTGATATAGGCATCCGCACCAGCGCGGTAAGCCTCCGCCCTGTCCTCGTCATCGCGCTTTGCAGTAAGCATGACAACAGGAATGAAACTCATGGACGCATCAGCATGTATACGTCGCGTCAACTCCACACCATCCATGACAGGCATCATGACATCTGTAAGAACAATATCTATTCGTTGTTCTGAGAGCACATCGAGTGCCTCAATACCATTATATGCAGAAACGACATTGTAGCGTTGGGCAAGCAGCTTATACAACATTGCCTGCAAATCCTCATTGTCCTCTACCACAAGAACGGTTGCTCGTGTACCTTCCATTACAGGCTCGTCAGCACAAGGACGAGTATCGGCATCATCATCACTACTGGGAATATCGGAGAAATCATCGATTTCATCGGGTTGGAAAGCACTACGTTCTATGGGGAGCGTAACTGTGAAGGTTGAGCCCTTGCCGACTGTACTCTCTACACTGATAGAGCCATGGTGCAATTCCACCAGGTCTTTGGTCAAAGATAGTCCGATACCTGTTCCATAGGTCTTGAACTTACGATGCTCACCTTCATAAAATCTCTTGAACAATTGTGGCAGCTTGTCGGCGGCAATGCCAACACCATTGTCCTTAACGGTAAACACCACTGTTTTGTCGTCTATGCAGGTAAGGGTCACCTGTATATATCCCGCAGGGGAATTATACTTTATCGCATTGGAGATAAGGTTGTAGATGATTTTGTCGAGCTTGTCAGAATCAAAAAATCCCACGATTTCATCGGGCTTACACACCAATGACAAATGGAGGTTCTGCTTATTTGTAAGTGGACGAATGCTCTCCACCTCGCGTCTGAAGAACTCAGTAAGTGATCCAGACGACACACGCAGATGCAGATTGCCAGTTTCCGACTTCCTGAACTCGAGTATCTGTTGCAGCAACCTCATAAGCCTGTTGACGTTGCTGTCGATAATCTTGTATGATGTCGATTTCGACGGATCATCATTGAGCAAAGTACTCACGGTAGCTGAAATAACAGTAAGAGGAGTCATCAGGTCGTGAGTGATATTAGTGAAGAACTGTAGCTTCTTGTGGTTCAGCTCCTCTATGTTCTGTTTTTCAAAACGAGCCATCTGAACCTCTCTCGTGACCTTGTCGCGATTTTGGAAGTAGCGCACCACAGCAGCCACAGCCACTATCGCTATTACGGTATACAGAACCCACGCATACCAACGCATATACCAGGGGTAAAGAATGACAAGCCGCAACGTTGTCTCAGACTGGCTCCACAGTCCGTTGACATCTGTGGCCTTCAGCCGGAACAGGTAATTGCCAGGTGGCAGATTGCCATACACGGCTTGGCTCTCATGGGCATCAGTATAGTACCAGTCGTCATCATAGCCATCGAGCTTGTAGGAGAAGCGAACTCCGTTAAGAGTCTCAAAGTTAAGTGTGGAAAACTCAAAGGTTACGTCACGCTGATCAGGAGAAAGAACAACCTCATTGCCATAGGGCGGCAATAGCTGATTGACAGTCCCACGGGCAGAGTCGCCAGGAACAGCAAGCGAGCGGTTGAACACCTTTACATCAGTAATATAAGCCTTTGCTGTTCCCCGATTGCCTACAAAAGCTTTCTCATTAAACAGCGAGACACCATTGTAGCCACCAAAACAGACCATTCCATCGGAAGAAACGGCAGAACAGCCATCTGAGAAGTTGTCATCGTCAATTACATCATGTCGTGAGAAAAGCCTCATCTGCGCAAGTTCTCCGTCTGTGCCGAAAGTCATGCACACAAGGTCGTTGCTCATAGCGACAATGATATTGCCATACTTGCCCTCCTCTACGGTACACACATCGCCCACTGGCAGGCCGTATCGCTTGCAGGCATTGACGAAACCGTCACAGCTGGGGTCGTACATGAGAAGTCCAGACTCCTTTGAGCATGCCCAAACCGTGCCGCGGCGGTCTACAAGCATTTTGCTTACGTTGCTGAGTTTCAGATTTGTGCCAAAAAGATGGTCGTACTGCTTGATGCGGAGAGACTTGGGATTATGAATATTACCGTGCAGGTGGAATATACCATTCTGGAGAGTTCCTATCCAGTAGCTTTTTCCGTATGTGGCAAGAGAGGAAATCTTGCTGGTAGGAAGGCTACCGAGTTGTTCACCCTTGAGATACAGTCCTTTGCCGTTGGCATAACGGACAGACAGTCCCTTGTAAGTTCCCAAAAGCAAGTTGCCACTTTTATCAGCAAGCAACGAGTAGACACAATTATCATTCAGCCATGGGGTGTTATCTATGTTGTATGTTTCTGTAATGGCACCATCTCGCAACACCGCCACCCCCTTCCGGTCTGTAGCCACAAAGACGTCTTTGCCGATAGTAGCAAAGGCGTTGACGCTTGTCGAAAGATCAATGTGTGAGTATTGGTTCTGTTCTCTCATATCGGCAACGACAAGGCCCTTGCCATGAAGACCAACGAGTAGATGGCTATTGTCAATAAATCCCAAAGAAGTAATGTAATCTTTGTAAAGTATGCCTATTGGCAGCTGCCACTTTGTAAAAGGTGTTTGCCGCATCGACGCCGACACTATGCCTCTATGGGTACCACAAATCCACAGCTGACCGCTCTTGTCGCAGAAAAAAGAGTTTGCCCCTTGTCCAAAAAAGTCTGGGCCAGGTTCACACGCCTTTGGCAGCAGCATTATTTCATCGGTTCCATCGGTATTGTCGATCATAGCCAGACCGTTTGGCATGCCAATCCATGTCAGGCCCGTAACGTTCTCATGCTCGATATCCCAAATGATGTTTGACGTCAACTGTCCACCAGTCGTGTCGATCGTAAAGTTAGTAAACCGCAAAGGGGTACCCGTATCAAGGGGATTGTAAATCTTGTACAATCCACTACCCCATGTGCCGACCCACAACGTTCCATCCAAATCCTCATACACGCATTGAGCAGAATGTTGGGTGTTGAACGGCGGCAGCTCATACCATTGCTTGATACGCTTATCGTAACGGTAGAGTCCCCTGTCCCATGTTCCCACCCACAACATGCCATTGCGTCCCTCATAGAGACAAGACACCGACGAGTGCGGAACCTTGGAGTTGCCGCGCTGGTCGCACAATAGCTCAAAGGAGTCATCCTTTCGGCTATAGGAATAAAGTCCGCCCTCAGTACCAACATACATTCTTCCATCCGACATGACGAGTATACGATTGACGGCATCACAATTGTCAAAATCGGTGAAATGGTATGTTTTTGTCAGTCCCGTTCGCATATCCATGCAGCAAAGTCCATTCTTTGTTCCTATCCAGAGATTGCAGTCTTTGTCATCGGTAATGTAGGTAATGTTGTCTGACGGGAGAAGGAAAGGAGTGTGTTCTGTATTGCGGAAGCTCTTGATGTGAAAGCCATCGTAGCGGTAAAGTCCATTTTTTGTTCCTATCCATACAAAGCCCAGCCGATCCTGATGCATACAGCGAACCTCATCAATAGGCAGCTTATCGATGGCATTGAATTTGCGAAAAGCGAAACGACCGCTGTCAACAGCCATGGCATCATGGCATAACGACAAAAAGAACAGTAATAATAAGGTAATGTGTGATTGTCTATAGTTCATGTTAGCAGTACTCTTTTGAAACGCACAGGCAAAGTTAAGCTTTTTCTTTCTTATCTCCAAGATATCTGTTATTTTTTATACCCATCAGACATTTCCGATAACACTTCCAAGCACTTGCACCACCATCTACAGTTAGTCCGCTCGCCTACAACTGTTAGCTACTCTCACCAACGCAGCTATCTTGCCTTTACTCCTCACCTACCCTCATTCAGCACTTTAAGACATTGAACATGTACTCACAGCAAGCAGCCCCTAAATATAGGGACGCATGGAATGCGTCCACAAGCAGCCCATCTACAAAAAAGTGGGGAATCTCACGACTCCCCACATTTGATTAATGCTCATTCTTAATCTATTATTACTTTACAACGTATTTCTTCTTGCCAATGATGACAAGTCCCTTACCTTGCTTAACCTGTCGTCCTGACAAGTCAAACATTACGTTGCCATTATTAAGTTGTGTAACTTTACTTATGCTTGTTGTAATCTTTTGCTGTTCAAGCTCTGCCTTGTTGTCAAGAGCAGCGATGAGAGCCTCAACGTTGTAGGCCATGGTCTGCAAGAGGTCAGCATCCTCAACGGAAGTACCATTGTCGTGTGACTTCTCAGCTGTAGAGCTTAGTCTGTCGATGGCAGTTCTAACAGTCTCAATATCCTCAGCTACTACCTCAGCTACGGTCTCATCGAAGCCTGCAATCTTCTCTAGAACAGCATCGAACTTGTTCTGTACGCGCTCAATGATTGCGAGGTCAGCCTCGTACTGTGCCTCATTCTCCTGATAAGCCTGCCAAACCTTCTCAGCCTCAGCTGCAACAGCATCAATATTCTCTGTCACAGCAGCGATGCCTGCAAGCAGGGTTTCCTTATCCTCTACGGCCGTTCCAGCAGTGAACGAAGCGTCAGCAGCTGCTACGAGTCCGTCTATCGACTCCTGTATAGCAGTCATGTCCTGAGCAAACTCGTCCTGAACATCCTGAGCGTATGTCTCAACGACAGCCTTCATGTCATCGAAGTGCTCCTTGAGAGCCTCTATAGCAGCAAGGTCAGCCTCGTGCTGTGCGTTATTCTCAGCATAGCTTCCGTTGGTAGCGGCAGCATCAGCAGAAAGTTTCTCTATAAGCAGCAGAACCTTAGCAATCTCCTCCTGGAGGTTGTCCTTATCAGCAACTGAGGTGCCGGCAGCGTATGAAGCATCAGCCAAAGTCTTCAGGGCACCAACAGCCTCTTGTACACCAGCCTCCTCTTCTGCTACAGCCTGCTGAACAGGCTCGTCATAGCCGTCAATAGCCTGCTTAACCTCATCGAGTGAAGCCTGTACAGCGGCTATTGCCTCAAGGTCAGCCTTATACTGAGCATCATTGGCATCAACGCCATTCTGGGCAGCCTCAGCAGCTGCGGCAAGGTTGGCAATCTGAGTATTCAGTGCGGCTAAGGCAGGATCGAACGTCTCCTTATCGGCAACAGATGTACCAGCAGCGTATGATGCCTCAGCAGCAACCTTCAGTTCATCAATGCTTGTCTGTGTGGCAGCCTCAGCCCCTGCCATTGCATCCTGTACAGACTGGCTGTAACCATCGATAATCGCGAGAACCTCATCCAGCTTGGTCTGCACCTCTGCTATGGCAGCAAGGTCAGCTATATGCTGTGCTTCATTGGCCTCATAAGCCTGCTGGGCAGCAGCGGCATCAGTAAGAAGTTTCTCTATGTCAGCTACAACAGCAGCAATGCTCTCCTGCAAAGCGGCAGCATCTGCCACAGATGTACCATTATTATATGAAGTCTCAGCAGTAGTTGTCAGAGCTGCGACAGATGCCTCCAAAGTGGTTATGGTCGCAGCAAATGCACCCTGTACGCTCTCAGCATAACCAGCAACTGTAGTCGTGGCTGTTTCAAGCTTGGTCTGCACCTCTGCTATGGCAGCAAGGTCATTCTTGTACTGCAACTCGTTGGCATCATATCCATTCTGGGCAGCCTCAGCAGCTGCGGCAAGGTTGGCAATCTGAGTATTCAGTGCGGCTATGGCAGCATCGAAGGTCTCCTTGTCGGCAACAGATGTACCGGCAGCGTAAGAAGCCTCAGCAGCAGCCGTCAAATCGTCAATGCTTGTCTGTGTGGCATCTTCAGCCTCAGCCATTGCATCCTGTACAGACTGGCTGTAACCGTCGATGGTTTTCAGAACCTCATCAAGCTTGGTCTGCACCTCTGCTATGGCAGCAAGGTCAGCGGTGTGCTGTGCCTCATTAGCCTCGAAAGCCTGCTGGGCAGCAGCGGCATCAGCAAGAAGTTTCTCTATGTCAGCTATAACAGCAGCAATGCTTTCCTGCAAAGCAGTAGCGTCTGCTACAGATGTACCATTATTATATGAAGCGTCAGCAGTAGTTTTCAGACCTGCAACAGATGTCTCCAAAGTGGTTACGGTCTCAGCAAATGCACCCTGTACGCTCTCAGCATAACCTTCAACAGTGGTCTTGGCTGCATCAAGCTTGGTTTGAACCTCTGCTATGGCAGCAAGGTCAGCGGTGTGCTGTGCCTCATTGGCTGCGGCCTTCGCAACCTCTTCCTCGTACTCCTGCTGGGCAGCAGCTGCGTCAGCAAGAAGTTTCTCTATGTTAGCTACAACAGCAGCAATGCTCTCCTGCAAAGCAGCAGCATCTGCTACGGATGTACCATTATTATGTGAAGCCTCAGCAGTTGTTGTCAGATCTGTTACAGACTCCTGCAAAGCAGAAAGTGTCTCTGCGAAAGCAGCCTGTACGCTCTCGTCATAACCAGCTACTGTAGTCGTAGCTTCATTAAGTGATGCCTGGACATCAGCAATGGCAGTAAGGTCATTCTGATACTGTCCATCGTTGGACAGGCTGTTTTCCTGTGCTGTTTTGGCATCATCGGCAATCTGTGCGATTACCTCAGCAAGGGCAGCAATCTCTGCATTGCGAGTCTCTGCATTAGCAGCAACATCACCATTTGCCACATCTGTTGATATAGCTGTCTCAATGTTTTCGATAGAGTTGCCAGCCTCCTCAACCTTGTCGTTGAACATAGCCTGCACACCATCTGCGTATGTAGCCAAGTCGGCCTTTACCTGCCCCAACGATGTCTTCAGTCCTGCGACAGCCTCATCAATGACAGCCTTAGCAGCCACATCAAGGTTGGACACATTTACCTGAATAGCCTCGATGTTCATACGGGTTCCAGCACTTGTTGAGGCAATGATGCGGTCTACCGTTATGGCTGACTCGGCAGCAAGGTCACCAGTAGCCTTAAGAGTAACGAAGAACAGCTCACCATCCTCACCCTTCAGGTTACTGCTCTTGGTAGAGCTAAGGATAATATTAAGCTTGTTTCCGTTAAGAGTTGTGCTTGGAGTATGCGAGGAGGTCAGGCGCGACATGTTGAATGTAGCATACTCACCATCTTCGTTCTCCACGAATTCAAGTCCAGCTGGCAATGTAATGTCAGCCTGCAATGCGCTTACCTCTCTGTTGGTTGCAAAGGCAAACGAAAGGTTCAGCTGCTTGGTAGGAGTCAGCTCGAAATCCTGGGCAGACAATGTGAGTACAGGTCTTACATAATTGGAATTATGCACGTTTGCCTCACAATCGGCAACTACGTTGCTGGCGGATGTATTTGTAATAAAGGCATCCTTAAGGGTTATCTTAGAGTCCTCAGCCAGTTCGTCTGTAGCCTCTACGGTAAATGATACCACAGCACCCTCGTTGCCCTTCAGAGTCTTACCAGACTGGCTAACCAACGAGAACCTTATCTGTCCCTCTATCAGACTGGAGTTCTCCGCTTTTGTAGCAGCAGTCAGAGCATGACTTGACGTACAACGCGTCATGTTTCGGGTGAGATAGTCACCATCCTCATTCGGAACGATTTTCAGTCCTGCTGGCAGGTAGATATCTCCTCCGAGGTCAGTACCATAAGGAACATCGTTGGTGACATTAATGTCCACCACCCTCTGTTCGCCTGGTGCAATATCGAAGTCTTCCATAGACACCTTAACGGTCTGTGCGAAAGACGTCAGCACAGTGGTAAGAAGGAGCAGGAGCATGGCGAGCCTGCCGTTCTTAACCTGTTTGATTATTGATGTATTCATATACTTCTGTTTGTGATTATGCCAGGCACCAGCCGACCCGGACGAGGCGAGGCTGTAGCCAAGACAGATTAAACTAATCTAATAGAAGGCCGACAGGCAAGAGGCTCTATGCCGTTTGAGCATGAACGCTCCGCCTGCCGGCTATTCCGCCTTATTTATTTCACAAGTACTTTCTTAACCTTACCTGCGGCATCCTTAACGATGTTGATACCCTTCTGCAAGGTTCTGCGAACCACACCGTCAGTACCGAATACCGAAGAGTTGCCCTCGGTAGTCTCAACGGCCTCAATACCAGTAACGATGGTGTATGCACCTGATACGGCATCAAGGTTGTGACGCATACCAGCACCTGTAGAGGCAATGATGTTGTCGATAGAGACAACGCCTGTTCCCTCTCCGGCAAGTTTCAAGTTGAGAAGTCTGTTCTCACCATTGAGCATGTTGGAGCCATCAACAGTGTAGAGAACAATGCGGTATGAGCCATTCTCAAGAGCATTGGCGGTAACCATAACGTTCTTTGACTCGCCTGCGAAGTCTACCTCCCTGATATTCACACCTGCTGGCAGAACAACATCCATCTGGAGAGCTGCATAGCCAGTAGAGCTGTTTAGCATCACATCCATGTTGTCGGTATCCATCTGCATGCTCATGCTACCCGGCTCAACGTCAGCCTTCATAGCAGCCTTGGCAGCGGCAACATTCTGTCCGTACTTATTGCCAAAGACATATATGTTGTTGATTTGAACAAGGTCAGCAACAGTATACTCACCATCCTTATCCATATCGGCAGCCTTTGCCTGATTCTCCTCAAGCTCCTCAGCATCCTTCTTGCCAGAAACAAGGTCACGGATGAGTGAGAGGTCAAGCACGTTCACAGTGCCATCGCCAGAGATATCACCAGGAACGTAGGTCTTCTCCTCTATGAGTAAAACGAGGGCGGCTGCTTTTTGCTCTGCCTCATCAACAAGTTTGTTGATGTCCTCGATGACGTATGGATTTACCGCAGCCATCTTGTCGTCAATCTTCTGCTTCACTGCGTCAAGTTCCTGCTGTGCCTGTATCACATCCTCATTAGCTGCTGCTATCTCGGAGATTTCTATTCCGGAGATAGTAGTTTCCAGGGCGGAGATACGATCCTGCAATGCGCTGAGGCTGTTTTCGTATTCAGCCTGTGCCTGCTGTGCATCGGAAAGGAGTGTGGAAATCTTGCCGTTGATGGTCTCTGCGTCCTGCTGTGCGGCAGAGGTGTCGAGAGCCGTAGGATGCTCACCGGCATTGGCTTCATCGCAGGCGGTCTCCAGACTGCTTATTGCAGCGTCAATCTCACCCTTTAGAGCGTTCTCCCTCTCGATGTATGATGTCTGGACTGCGAGAGTCTCTATCTCGTCCACAGCATCCTGCAACGTCTGATAGAGATTGTTGAGGGCAGTGTTGGCAGTGTTGAATGCTTCATTGTTAGCCTCCCGCGTAGCGGCATCCTGTGCGGCAGTCTGCAGTTCGGCGCGCTTGGTATCAATGTTCTCTGACAGCGTCGTGATGTCAGCGGCAATGTTGCTGACAGTGGCCTCGGTAACCTTTGCACCCTCCTTGCCACAGAGATTGTTGGCGTGGTCGGCATTGAGATCCTTCTCTGCCTTGGCGATGGCATTCTGTATGCTTGCCTTGTCCGTAGCGAATGCAGTCTCAAGGTCAGCGGTGAAGTCGCCGGCAGCTTCAATCTTTGCCTGCGCCTCTGCCAGTTGCGTCTTGACACCGTCAAGAGCCTCCATGAGCGAAGCGTATGTCTGATATTCGACATCCTGTGCCTCTATCCTCTGTTTCAGGGTCTTTATCTTCTCACGTACAGACTTCTGGTTGTCCTCTGAAGCCATCTGCTCAATGTCTTCTTCAGGTATCGTGGCAGTGATAGTGACTGAGGTGCGCAAGGTCTCGATGTCTGTGTAGATACCGGCGAGGGCGTCCTCATCGCCTCCGTTGGCTACCGCACGGTTATAAAGCGGTATGAGGGTCTCAACCTCTTCCTTGAGGTTATTGACTATCAACCTGAGGTCATTAGCCTCCAGTTCTGCCACCTTGTCTTCTATCTGGTCGAGAACACTCTGAGCCGCTGCTATCTTCTCTTCTACGTATTTCTTGGCTGTGCCTGCGTAATAGACTGGCTCTTTGTCTGGGAATGAAGTATATAACCGCTTTTCAAGATCGCTCTTAGCATTATACTGCTCCTGAGTAATAATTTTGCCAGTCCATCTATGCCTGTACTTAGTCACCTCAAGAGTATCAATCGCTATCTGAGCATCATC
>OBLI01002870.1_pt1 | contig 13980 bp, 14 predicted proteins | sample 1519701 | NCBI WGS metagenome assembly OBLI01 (sample SAMEA3663005, study PRJEB22513) | pig gut metagenome | biome: pig gut; feature: pig-associated habitat; material: faeces | place: France | collected 2012 | reverse complement strand
GCGTCAAAGGAGCAGCATTCCAACCGTGTCCATCCATCCACAACACTGATGTCCAGCTTGGCGCCAAACTCCACCGGCTTTCCTGCTTTTCCCCGAACAATGGGACGGACGAAGGGTTGGCTCACACTGACAATTCGGTCAGGTACGCTGTGGGTATGGTTATCGTACATGTACTTCTGCTGCTCATAGACGGTGCGAATCGTATCCAGACGTTCCATCTGGCGTGTGGTCAGAGATTTTCCAAGGGACAGTTTGCCATCTATGGCATTGAGGTCACGTCGGAGATAACCCAACTGTTTCCCAATTGCTTTGCGGGTCATTTTGGCAGTATGCTTGCGGCATCTTGTGTATTTCAGGTAATCCTTCCGAGCACGCTTGCGGTAAGTGCGAGGCTTCTTCCCATTCGCGGGATCATGGAGAACATCCAGAAGCTTCTCGGCATTTTCTCTGGCCTCATTGAGCAATGAAACGTCCTGGGGATAACGGATATTGGACGGTGCGCAGGTGGCATCCACGATCATAGTGCCGCTGTTTCCGCTGGCTCCTGGGTGGTCATCAGAGTCATCACTGTCATCCTTGGATTCTGTCTCTTTTGCCTGACGCTCCTTTGCGTCCCGCACGATCATCTCATTGATTTCGCCCAGCACTTCCGGCGTCAACCGCTTGCGGAAGTACACCATCAAGGATGGGTCAAAAGGCAGCTTTTCATCATCATAGCCGGGGTACCCACAGAAGTACTGCAGATACGGGTTCTCCTGGATCTGAAGTGCTGTCTCTTCATCTGAGAAGCCATACTCCGCCTGAATAATGCAGGCTCCCAAAGCCAGACGCAGCGGCTTGGCCACATTGCCTTTGCGGTTGGTAAACAGAGCGGCGTACCGCTTCTCAATCTCCAGCCAGGGGATCGTCTGTGCTTTTTTCACCCACCGGTTACTCTCTTTCAGATTCATGCCGACTGGCTGCTTGAAATCTGCCAGGCTGATCTGTCCATTGCTGTAACGATACATAGCCGCCCTCCAAGTGCAAGGTTTTTGCCTGATTCTTGCGTTTTTCCTTGCACCTATTATACCACGGATGGGCTTCTATGGCTTGAAACATAAGGCTTTTTCTATTATTCAGGATACATTAACTATACACTTCCAATCTAAAGCAAATATTATTATATTGTATCGCATCTGTTTTTCTGAGGAACATAAAAGGACGGGAGAATCTCTCCCGTCCCACTTACCGAAGCAGAAGCGGCTGAATCTGCTCGCCGCGCAGCGCCGCATCCACCGTTTCAGTGATCTTCGAGAAATCCGCCACCAGGGAGCATGGCTTCTGGATGGCGTTGTCCTGTCCGAAAGGTACGAAGTAATAGTTTTTCCGTACCAGCAGCTCGCCGATGTTCTTTGCGCCTGCCGACAGCCCGTCGTTGCTGGCCAGGGCGATGACCACCGGTCCGCCGTTTCGCAGATGGGCCTTGGCCGCCATAGTGACGGCGGTGTCCGTGATACCCGCCGCCAGCTTCGCCACCGTGTTTCCGGTGGCTGGTGCGATGACCAGCACATCCAGCAGTTTTTTCGGACCGATGGGTTCTACCGAAGGGATATCGCACCACACCTCTCTGCCCGTCAATTCCTCCAGTCTCCCCAGCAGGTCATCGGCGCTGCCGAAGCGGGTATCCGTGAAAGCGGACATCTCGGAGGCAATGGGGATCACCGTTTCATATTCCTTTACCAGTTCTCCCAGCGCCTCCAATACCTTTGCATGGGTGCAGAAGGAACCGCACACCGCAAACCCAACCCGTTCTTTTCTCACGCAGGGTCACCTCGTTCTTCTAATAAAATGTAATAGACCGCATCCCGGATGACCTCCGCCGCAGTGCGGGGCACCAGAAGTCCCGGCAGAGACCTGGCCCAAACATTCGGAAGGCCCAACCGCTCCGCCGCCGCCAGATCGATGCCCTGAACGGACGCCAGATCCATGCAGAGGCACTCCGGCGGAAGCTGCGCCAGCAGCTTCTCCTCCAGGATGAGTGAGGGGATGGTGTTGAATACAGTTCCAAAACCGGATAGGCTTCCGTCCAGTCCGTAAGTATCCAGTGCCCGCCAGCCGTATGCCCGGATCCAGGCCATGTCTGCAGGCTTGCGGGCAGCGGCCGTTACTTTGGCTCCCAGTCCGTGAAGCCGGTTGCACAGCAGTTTGCCGATACGGCCAAAGCCCAGCACCAGGCAATCCATGCCCAGCAGTGTCCGGTCCAGGCGCTCCATAGCCACCTGAATGGCGGCCTCCGCCGTGGCCGCGGCATTGGCGACTGTCAGTTCCTCCCGAAGGAAATAATCTTCCAAAACCAGTTCCCGGTCTTTTGCTTCCCGGAGCTGCTGAGGCTTCACCTGCCCCGCCAGGATGCGCTGTTCTGGCCGCAGACGGCGAAACAGGTCTGTGGTGGGTACCGGTCCCTCTTCACAGTTCAGCACGCCGTCGCCCTTGCACAGCGGCAACGGTAAAATCACGATCCCAGCCGAAGCCGCCTGGGCCAGGCTGGTCTCTCCCCCCGGCTTCCAACGGTCCAGTCCATATGTTCGGACAGTGTGCCCATCCGCAGCCAGCAGGCGGGCCAGTTCCGCCTGCCGCCGGTCTCCTCCGATCACACCAAAGGTCTTGTTCATCCAATCCGCCCCCTCGTTGTATGGTATGGGAAACTGCGCTGCGGGGTGATTGCCTTTTTTTGCGGCGCATGATAGGATAGGATATCATCAAAAAGGAGTTTCCCATGAAGTATCCATATCTGCTCTTTGACGCGGACGATACCCTGTTTGACTTTCCGAAGGCTTCCTCCCGGGCTTTTTCCATCATGTGCCGAACCCATGGAATCCCCGATACCCGGGAATCATATCGCCTTTACCATGAAATCAACCAGGTCTTATGGGCGGCTTTTGACCGGGGTGAAGTCACAAAGGAGTTCGTAACGCTGGAGCGGTACGTCCGTTTTTTGAAAGTCCTGGACCTGAACCGGGATCCCGCCCAATGCAACCGGGATTATCTGGCGGCTCTGGGCCAGACGGTCTTTCCCCTCCCCCATGCAGAGGAGGTCTGCCGGGAGCTGGCCCGGCGGGGCCATAAGCTGTACATCGTTACCAACGCAGTGGCCTCTGTCCAGCGGAGCCGTCTGAAAGCCTGTCCCTTCGGCGATGTGTTCACCGACGCTTTCATTTCTGAGGAAGCAGGCGCCGCCAAGCCAAACGCCGCCTATTATGACTATGTACGCCGCCGGGTGCCCGGGATCACCGCTGAAAACACTCTGGTCATCGGAGATTCCCTGTCCACCGACATCCGGGGCGCCAACAACGCGGGACTCCCCTGCTGCTGGTTCAATCCCGACGGCAAGACCGCGCCGGAAAATCTGCACATCGACTACGCGATCTCAGATCTGCAGCAACTATTGGAGATCGTTTAAGCAGCAGAAGCAGATTTTCTGCTGTGAATAAAAGACCGTGCCGGGTCGCCCCGGCACGGTTGCTTTTTATGGTTCCATCCACTCCACCTGCGGTACCGCTCTGTCATGGAGCGCTGTATAGGTATAACATTGCTCCCCGTCAAAGGACACGGCAAAGGAGTCCCCTCCGTACTCCTCCTGCCAGAACACGCCCTCCGCATCCAGCGAATAGCCGCCCTTATAGTTCAGGCAGTAAGCGTACACCGTTCCCGCCTGTTCGCTTAAAATCACTATCTGGTCAGGCCAATTATCAGCGTCCAGCAGGGATAGCACGCACTCCGCCTGCCCGTCGCCATTCACATCCAGCCAGGCCAGCTTGTCCACTCGCTGGGACACCTTCGTAAAGCTGTCCACGCCACCGGGCGCCAGATATTGCTCCAGGGTCATGGTGCCGGTATCACCGCCAAAACTGTCGGCAGAGACGCCATAAAGTTCCGCGCCGCCTTCCAGAACCGCCGCAATGGCCTCCCCGGCCGCCGCATCCCGCTCCGGGTCCCGCTCACACCGGGCCCGTTCCCGCCCATAATCGTCGATAGGCAAAGTCAGGGGCTGGTCCGCACCGGAATCAAATTCGTGTAAAAAGGTCAGTCCCAGAGTGGTTCGGGCTTCCCGAAGCCCGACACTGCCGGGGACAATGTCCACCATGTCTGTGTAGTCCGTATCCGGGTCCGTCCAGGTTTCCTCAAGCACGTTCTCCTGTACCAGCGCTCCGTCCAGCAGGCTGATCTTGTCCACAACATGTCCGCCCATATGGCTCCAATTGCAAGCCACGCCATTCTCTCCCGGCCAGGTATACAGACTTCCATGGCCGGAGATGAACTCCCCCAGCTCCACCGTCGTTTTCTCCCGGTATGCATAGACTCTGGTGCGGTAAGCCGCCTCGCACTTTCCGTACCGGATAAACAGCTCCGGTATCCCGTCTTTGTCGATGTCATAAAGCACATATCCATCGCTCTGGTTCCCGATCTCATCAGGATAGACAGTCGGGTCATAATCCGGCCGGTCAATGTTCCGCACCGCCGCTTCTTCCCTGCTCAGGTCTGTCAGAAACTGTTTATAGGCTGCCCGCCAGTCTTCCGCGAGTACCGCCGGTTCTTCGGTCTGTGGTTCCGCCTCCTTTGCCGAAGGTTCCTTCACCGGAAGCCGCTCTGTTTTTCCTCCGCCGCACCCGCTCAGCAGCAGGCACACCGTCAGGGCCAGTCCCATCCATTTTTTCATAAATATGACCACCTCTGTACTGATCTGCTACCAGTATAGAGGTGGTATCATTTCACTATCAACTACGATTCAGCAACAAATGGTTACAAATGTTTCAATGCAGTCAGCAGCGTGTCACGCTCGTTGGGAAGATCCCCGTCCAGCACACGGTCCAGCAGCGCGTTCAGCAGCCGCCCCACCTCCGGGCCGAAAACCCCCATCTCTGTCAGATCTTTTCCGTTGACAGCAAGCTGTTTCAAAGAAAAGCAGGTATCCGCCGCCAGCAGCCGGTTCAAGATAGCCTCCCCCTTGTCCAGTTCCCGCTGACGGCCGAAGTAGGCCGGAGACTGGGCCAGGTTGTCCGCCCGCTTCAGGGCGATCAGCCGCCGCAGATCCCGCTCTCCCAGCTTTCCCAGGGCGCGGCGAACGGCCTTGTCCGTCCGCGGGATATCCCGGTCATGCCATTCCACCAGACGCACCACTGTCTCCCGGAATTCTGTGGAGCATTTCAACCGCCGGAGCATCCCATCGGCCAGCTCCTCACTGACGGCGGCGTGGCCCCGGAAATGGCCCACGCCGTTCTCGTCCACCGTGAACGTGTCAGGCTTCCCGATATCGTGGAGCAGCGCCGCGCACCGCAGCTCCGGCTCGGGCGGCACCGCCGCCACCGCATGGATGGGGTGCTCCCACACGTCATAGCAGTGGTGATGGTTCCGCTGGTCCAGTCCTACCATGGGCAGCACCTCCGGCCAGAACACACCCATCACATCCGGATATGACCGCAACACCGCCAACACGTTCTTTCCGCATAGCAGCTTGAAAAGCTCCACCTGGATGCGCTCAGCGGCAATATCGGCCAGCAGCGCCTTGTTTCTGTGGATGCTTCCCGCCGTGTCCTCCTCGATAGCAAACCCCAGCACCGCAGCGAACCGCAGCGCCCGCAGGATACGGAGGGCGTCCTCATCAAAGCGTTTATCCGGTACACCCACACACCGCAGAATGCCCGCCGCCAGGTCCGCCTGGCCGCCGAAGGGGTCCCGGATAACACCGTCCGGCCCCATAGCCATGGCATTGACGGTAAAATCCCGCCGCTGCAAGTCCTCCTCCAAAGAGCGGGTAAATGTAACGGAGTCCGGCCGCCGGTGGTCGCGGTAAGTGCCGTCCACCCGGTAAGTGGTCACCTCCACGCCGCCCCGGGCCGTCCGCACCGTCACAGTCCCGTGCTTCAGGCCTGTGGGCAGCGCCTGTCGGCCAAACAAAGCCAGCGTTTCCTCCGGCAGGGCACCGGTGGTCACATCCCAGTCCTCCGGCGTCCGTCCCAGCAGAGAGTCCCGGACGCAGCCTCCCACGCACCAGGCCTCATGGCCTGCCGCATTCAGTCTTCTCAAAATTTCAGCCACATCTTTCGGAATATTTACCACCTTTTCGCCCCCTTTCCCATTGCATTTCCCGTATTCGTGTAATATAATAAAGTGCTTTTGAAGATTATGCAACGCTTTTTTCCCGTTTATGCGGCAAAAAGCGTTTTTGGAAAGGAAGAACACTCTTCATGATGAACAATCCCCATCCCATTCGTGATTATCTGGTGCCCGGCAAGCGTGTCCACCTGGTGGGTATCGGCGGCGTGTCCATGTGCCCCCTGGCGGAGGTTCTGCGGGGCATGGGGCTGACGGTCCAGGGCTCTGACATGACGGAGAGCGATACAGTCAAGCACCTCCGCTCTCTTGGTATCACCGTGGCCATCGGCCACAATGCCGAAAACCTGGGTGACTGCGATTTCGTGGTCCGCACCGCCGCTGTGCACGACAGCAACCCGGAAATCGCCGGAGCGGTGGCCCGTGGCATCCCCGTCTATGAGCGTGCTCAGGCCTGGGGCGCCATCATGCAGCATTATCCCAACGCCCTGTGTGTCTCCGGTACCCACGGCAAGACCACCACGACCTCCATGTGCACCCACATTTTCATGGCCGCCCAGGCAGACCCCACAGTCATGATCGGCGGCACTCTGCCTCTGCTCCATTCCGGCTACCGGGTGGGCCACGGCGACACCATCATCCTGGAGTCCTGCGAATACTGCAACAGCTTCCTCTGCTTCTATCCCACGGTGGCGGTGATTCTGAATGTGGAGGAGGACCACCTGGACTTCTTCAAGGACCTCAACGACATTGAGCACTCCTTCCACAAGTTCGCGGAGCTGGTGCCCCATGCGGGCTACGTCATTGCCAACGCCGACAACCAGGGCGCCATGGACTCCGTGGCGGGTCTGGATCGCTCTGTGTTCACCTTTGGCCTGGAGCATCCCGCCGACTGCACCGCCGCGAACCTCCGCGATGTAGATGGCGCGCCGTCCTTTGATGTGATGATCCGGGGCAAGAAATACGCCCATGTGACCCTTCATGTCTACGGTCACCACAACATTCTCAACGCTTTGGCCGCCGCCTCCGCCGCGTACGTGCTGGGCATCCCCGGCAAGGCGGTGGAAGAAGGCCTGGCGGCCTTCACCGGCGCGGGCCGCCGCTTCGAGCGGAAGGGCACCTGCAACGGTGCCGACGTCTACGACGACTACGCCCACCATCCCGACGAGCTCCACGCCCTGCTGACCACCGCCCGGACGCTGGGCTATCAGCGGATCATTGTGGCTTTCCAGCCCCACACTTATACCCGTACTGCCAAGCTGTTCGACCGCTTCGTGGAAGAATTGAAGCTGGCGGATGTGGCGGTCCTGGCTGAAATTTACGCTGCCCGGGAGCAGAACACTCTGGGCATCTCCTCTGCCGACCTATGCCGCAATATCCCCGGTTCCGTCTACTGCTCCACCTTGGAAAAGACGGCAGAGCATCTGCGGAAACTGGCCCGTCCCGGCGACCTGATCCTGACCGTTGGCGCCGGCGACATCTACCGTGCCGGCGAGAAAATTCTGGATAAGGACTGACACGCGATGGAAATCTCTCCCCTGTACCACAATACCCGCCCCGAGGGCGAATTGCTCCCCCAGGAGGACGCCGCCTTCGGTATTTTGGAATCCCTGGGCATCGACTACGACCGGGTGTCCAGCGATCCCGCCGACACCATGGAGAAATGCGCGGCCGTCAGCGAAGTGCTGGGCGTACCCATCTGCAAGAACCTCTTTCTCTGCAACCGCCAGAAGACGGACTTCTACCTGCTGTGCATGGGGCCCGACAAGCCCTTTCATACCAAGGACCTGAGCCATCAGATTGGCTCTGCGCGGCTGTCCTTTGCCCCAGAGGAAGCCCTGTGGGAGCTGCTTCGCTGCACCCCCGGCTCCGCCACCATTCTGGGGCTGATGAACGACACAGAGCACCGCGTCCGGTTGCTGATTGAACGGGAGGTCTACGAGGCGGAATACCTCTCATGCCACCCCTGCATCTGCACCAGCAGCCTGAAGCTGAAAACCGCCGATGTTCTCCACAAGTTCCTGCCCCATACGGGCCATGAGGTTACGGTAGTGGACCTGTAAGTGTGTAAAATCCCCCATTTGCCGGACGGCAAATGGGGGACTTTTTATCTCACCGCAGGAATATCCGATTGCCGCCCTGGTATTCCCGGACAGTGCCCACCCGCTGGGCACTGGGCACGCAGCCCTTCAATTCCTCAAACAGTGCGCCGGCGTCCGCCGGGTCCACTGCCATCAGCAGGCCGCCGGCGGTCTGGGGGTCGTACAGCAGGTCTTGTTTACATAACTCCACCGTCCCAGCATCCACGCTCTCCTCGGCAAAGGCCCGGTTGCGGTACATTCCCTCCGGCAGGATACCCATCCGGGCCAGCTCCACGGCCTCGGGGATAAGGTCGATGGACTCCACATCCAACTCGATCTCCACTTCGCTGCCCTGGGCCATTTCCAGCGTGTGGCCCAGCAAACCAAACCCCGTTACATCCGTGCAGGCATGGACACGGTACTTCACCATGATGTCCCTGGCGGATTTGTTCAGCGTGGTCATCAGCTTGTGGGCCAGTTCCATACTCTCCGCCGACGCCATGTCCGCCTTGGCGGCGGTGGTCAGCACACCGATGCCGATGGGCTTGGTGAACAGCAGCACATCCCCCGCCTTTGCCCCGGAGTTGGTCAGTACCCGGTCGGGATGGACAAAGCCCGTCACTGCCAGACCGTACTTGGGCTCCTCGTCCAGGATGCTGTGTCCCCCGGTGATGAGAGCCCCAGCCTCATAAACCTTGTCGTAGCCGCCCCGCAGCAGATCATGGACCGTCTCCTTGGGCATATTCGCCGGGACAGCCATGATGTTCAGGCACAGCTTCGGCTCGCCGCCCATGGCATACACGTCAGACAGAGCATTGGTGGCGGCGATCTGCCCGAACAGATAGGGATCATCCGCGATGGGCGGGAAGAAATCCACCGTTTGTACCAAGGCCAGGTCATCGGAAACCTTGTAGACGCTGGCGTCGTCGCTCTTGTCAAAGCCCACCAGCAAATTGGGGTCGCTGTGGACTTTGATGCCGTCCAGCAGCTGGGCCAGCACGCCTGCACCCACCTTGGCGCCGCACCCGGCGCACTTCGCCAGTTTCGTCAGCTTCACTTCATTCTCAGCCATTGTCGTTCTCCTCGCTCTCCCAGTTTTCCTCCGGCGTAAAGCTCTCCTCCACGTCATAGCTGTCTGTATCGGAAAAATGCCACCACTCTCCGAAATAGGGCTTAAAACCTACCTCTATCATCGTATTTTCCAGCAGAAATGCGTTCGCCGCCGCTTCCTCGTCCACATCGCTGTAATCCCGATCCGCTTTGGAGGAAAAATCGTCAAAACCGGTAGGCATAACCACATCCCCGCCGTCCAGTGTCACCAAGGTCAGATCCACCGTATTTCCCCGGCTGTGGGAGGAAAACCCCTTATTGGGATTTGCCACATACCGTCCGTCCGGGCAGATGTCCCACAGAATGAACTGGGCCGACACCGGGCGGAACGCATCCCAGATTTTCAGCCCGTATCCCTGCTCCGTCAAAGCGGCCTGGGCAGCAGACAGCTTTTTCACAGTACTGTACCGCAGATAGGCGTCGGTGAAGCCGTAGATCACCTCTCCGGTGAAGTTGTCCTCTGTTGCATACCGCAAATCCACCAGAATATCAGGAATGTAGTCCGCTACCCGCACAAAATCCTCCGCCGCCGGTTCCGGTATTGGGACCGACTCTGGAACAGGTTCCGGTTCTAAGGGCGGCGCAGTGGGTTCCTGTTCTGCCGGAACTTCCGCCTGCTCCGCAAGCGGTTCCAGCGGCTGCTTCTGCTGGACGTCGCATCCTGCCAGGGCAAAAAGTGCCAGCAGGCAAAGGAGCACTGCAAACTGCTTCATTTCAGCGCTCCCGTCAGTTCCAATACCGCTTCCAGCACGCCGCCGCCCACCGCCAGTGCCTTGTCGCTGGCGCAGTAACAGTGTTCGATCTTGCACCGAGGATCGATGTCCCCCGCCTTCATACCCTTGAACACAGGCGTACCGTCGGCCAGAATACCCCGCAGAACGCCGTCCAGGGTGCAGAGCATAGGTTCCCCGTTGACTGTGGCGGCCACGTCCCCCATTTTCACCTGGGCGCCAATGTCCAAAAGCTGGTGAAACACACCGTCAGCAGGTGCCCGCAGCACCCGTTCCCCGGCAAAGCCGCCGATGAGGCCTGGAATGCCAGTGTTGGGGATAGCGGTGCCCTCCCGGATAACACGGCCCAGGTAGTGTCCCCGCATGGTCTCTACCACCGCGTGACAGTCCGCCCCGGCGGTAAATCCGGGTCCCACGCCGATGACCACAGGCGCGTCGGTGATTTTCGTTCCCAGGTTCTTTTTTGCCAGGATGGCGTCCACCACCGCGTCCGGCTTCAGCGCCGGGATGCAGGCCCCGTCCGGGTCCGCCAGCACTGGGATACACCCGGTTTTTAAAATACCAAGTGCGGCCTCCGGTGTCTCCGCCCGTTTGGCGGTAATAGACTCCACGGTGGTCTCCCCATGAACGATCGCCTGAGAAAAGCAGACTGTCCGCCGGATCGCGGTGGGGCGGTCAATGTCAGTCATCACTACCCGGATATGGCTTCGCCACAGCCGCAGGGCAACGCCGGTGGCCAGATCTCCGGCTCCCCGTATCACAACAAGCATGAAAAGCAGGCTCCTTTCTGTAAGCTCCCAACGATCGCGCCACCGGGCAGCAGGGACGCCAATTCCCGGCCCCAGGCCCAGCGCTCCGGAGTGTCCGCCTGGTTGATAAAAAAACGCCAGCCCCGTCCCCCCCGCCGCAGGACGGTGGCGGCAATCTCCGCCGTCACCGGGGTCTGGACGGATACCCCGGCCAGGTCCGCATACAGCTCCGGCCGGTGGGCCGCTTCTTCAATAGGCACTCCCAGCCCTGACAGGCCCACCACGCAGACAATCCGGCGTACCTCCGGCGGGATCACCGGCTCGTGGGCGGCATGCGCTTTCAGCGGACGCTGGGCGGAGCCGTCTGCCTCTGCCAGCACATAGTCGAACCGCTCCGCCAGTGCCGCCATGGGGACGGACAGGGCGGTCAGCTTCCCGGTATCGAGGTACGGCATCCCTGCGCACAAGAGGCGGTGTTTCCGGCGCAGCTTCTCCAGTTCCTCTTCTGTCCGGGCACATGGCAGTCCGTCAAACGGGAAAATTTTAGTAGTGGTACACAGCAAAACGGTATGTCCCGCCCTCGCCAGTTCCTCTCCCAGAGTCCGCAGGAGGGTAGTTTTTCCGCCGCTGCCGACAGCGGCGGTGACGCCGGGACGAATATCCAGCAGCTTCGCCAGTTCCACAACGATCCCTCCGTTCTTCTTTTCATAGAATAGCACCTTTCCCCGCACAACGTCAAGGGTGCAACCATTGGTTACCGGAGTTCCAAGCCGGGTTGGTGGACTTTCCACGGCAGTTGGGCTATACTGTCTCTATAAGGAGGGTGCTTATGAGCCTTGGAACCACCATCAGCCGCCTGCGGGCGGAGAAAAAACTGTCTCAGGGAGACCTGGCCGACGCCCTGGGGGTGTCCCGTCAGTCCGTCAGCAAATGAGAGACCGACACCAGCGTCCCGGAGCTGGACAAACTGGTAAAGCTGAGCCAGCTTTTCGGCATTACATTAGATGAACTGGTAACGGGAGAAGCACCCCCAGAGTCGGCCCCTGTCTCCCCACCGCCTTCCCCTCCCCGCCAAATACCGGGGCGAAAAATCGCAGCCATCGTCCTGCTGTGCATGGCATTTCTGGTCTGGCTGGTCCTGACGGCACTGGGCGGCCCGCTGGAAGGCCTGATTTTAGCCGCTCCCTTTATGGTCTGCGCCGCCATCTGCTTCACGGTGAAAAGGCGAACAGGACTGTGGTGCGCCTGGACATTATATGGAATCGCAGACCTTTTTCTTTATTTTTCCACCAGCCTTCGCTGGCGGCTTCTCTTCCGTCCCGCCGTGTACGAATATTACTCCGGGTTGCACTTTATCCTGGCCTTTGTCCAGATTGGAATTATGGCCGCTCTGGTCATCGGAACAATGATCTTATTCCGTAAATCTGTAAAAATTCCAGGCAAAAAACAGCTGCTGGCAGGCTGGATACTGTGGGTGGCGCTGCAATTCATTTCTGTGCCTACTCCCTCCCGCGGGATGGCGGTCAATCTGTATCTGCTCCTCTCCGCCCTGCTGGACTTTGCCGGGCTGGCCCTGTTCGTCGCCTTGCTGACCGCCACGTTCTGCGCGCTCCGAAAACCGAAAAGCTGACCCAAAGGGGCGCCCGGCCGGGTGTCCTTTCTCCTTGACTTTTCCCGGGAAACTGGTACAATATGTCTAGCGTTAATCTCAAGTGAGTATCACGAAAGGGGGAGCTGTATGCTGGACGGCTGTGGGCGCGCCATCGACTATCTGCGGCTGTCGGTGACAGACCTGTGCAACTACCGCTGCCGCTACTGCATGCCCGCCGAGGGCGTGTGCAAGCGCCCCCACGCAGACATTCTCTCCGTGGAGGAACTGGTGGAAGTCGGTCAGGCAGCGGTCGCCTGTGGTGTAAAGAAAATACGCTTAACAGGTGGAGAACCCCTGGTACGCCGGGGCATCCTGGACATCTGCCGGGGACTCCGGGCCATTCCGGGCCTGGAGGAACTGTGTCTCACCACCAACGGCAGTCTTCTTCCCTCCATGGCCGCTCCCCTGCGGGATGCCGGCGTAGACCGTCTGAATATCAGCTTGGACACGCTTCGACCGGACCGCTTTGCCGATATAACCCGTCTAGGCTCCCTTTCCGACATTCTGGAGGGCATTCAGGCCGCAGAAAGTGCGGGTTTTGAGCATTTAAAACTGGACACCGTCCTGATCGGCGGCTTCAACGATGACGAGATCGGCGATTTTCTGGCTTTGACCATGAAGCACCCCTGGGAGGTCCGCTTCATCGAGCTGATGCCTATGGGCCCCTGCGCCGATTGGGGAAAAAACTGTTTTCTCTCCGCAGATTCCATTCTGAAAAGCTATTCCGCTTTACAGAAAATTGATACACAAGGCGTTGCCCGCCGGTATTGTCTCCCCGGTGCCAAAGGCACGGTGGGCCTGATCTCTCCCATAAGCCACGATTTCTGCGCCGACTGCCGCCGCATCCGGGTGACGGCGGACGGCAAATTGAAGGGCTGTCTCCACAGCCGGGAGGAACTCTCTCTCCGGGGTCTCCACGGCAAGGACCTGGAAGACGCTATCCGCCGGGGCATCCTGCAAAAGCCAAAGCGCCATCACCTGGCGGAGGGCGCCAGCGACACGCCCCGCACCATGAATCAGATCGGAGGCTGAACCATGTCTGAACTGACGCATTTCAATGAACAGGGCCGGGCCAGGATGGTAGACGTGACGGAAAAGGCCGTCACCCACCGGGTGGCGGTAGCTGCCGGGGAAGTCCACATGGCCTCGGAAACAATGGATCACATCAAAAGCGGCACAATGAAAAAAGGCGACGTACTGGCAGTGGCCCAGGTGGCGGGCATCCAGGCTGCCAAGCACAACTGGGAGCTGATCCCCATGTGTCACCCCCTGCCCCTGACGGGCATCGACATCGCCTTTCACCTGTCCGATGACCCCTGCATGGTGGAAATTCAAGCCGCCGTCTCCTGCACCGGCGTCACCGGGGTAGAAATGGAGGCCCTCACCGCCGTCTCCGTGGCGGCGCTGACTATCTACGATATGTGCAAGGCCGTCCAGAAGGATATGCAGATCACCAACATCCGCCTGCTGCGAAAAAGCGGCGGCAAGAGCGGCGACTATATCGCGGAGGAATAAGGTTGAAACATTGTAATTTGAGTACTATTCCGAAGAAGGGCACACAAATCCAA
>OBLI01002868.1_pt1 | contig 13984 bp, 28 predicted proteins | sample 1519701 | NCBI WGS metagenome assembly OBLI01 (sample SAMEA3663005, study PRJEB22513) | pig gut metagenome | biome: pig gut; feature: pig-associated habitat; material: faeces | place: France | collected 2012 | reverse complement strand
GTGTAAATTGTTCGCGTCGTTTTTCGATTAGAAGGCGTTTTTGTTTTAGGTAGGAATAGGGATTTAGGAGTTTTGATTTTTCTTCGAGGTTTTGGAGTTCGGAAGGAGTAAACTGGGCGCGCAGGTCCTCACGCACATGGTCTTTTTTGCCGGTTTGGACTTCGTAGGTAGAGAGTTGGAAGTCGATTTCGTCGATTTCGCGCCAAAGAGGCTCTAATAGGGCGAGTATATGGGGCGGGGCGTTTTTTCGAGCCAATTGCCTCGAAAATTTTTGTTTTGAAGTTTTGGTTGGGGTTTCGCTTATGGGGTGGATTGAGTCTTCATTGAAGGCGGGGCTTTCTCGCAGTTCGTCAAGAGAGACTAATGGGCGAGATGACCAGGTAGACTTTAGTTCGATATTTGCGCTTTTATCGGAGGAAAGACCTTCGGAGTTTTTGCCCCAGAGGAGGTAGTCAGCGATTTTTTCTAGTTCGGAACTTGTGAGTGGTTTTTCTACGTCGAAGTTTTGGATATATGTTTGGACGTATTCGGCGCGGGCTTCATCACTTGAAAGTGAGAAGTCGAGATTTAGACGATTCATTAATACGCTCCTTATGTATAAGCCAAAGTGTAGTTGGCTCTTAGTTTCTATTTTTATTATATCATGGGAGAAAGGTTGGAGTCAAATTTTTGGGGAGGAAATTTCGGTGAGAAAATGAAATTTTTATTTCGGTGAGAAAATTTATGAATTTTGTTTTTGATTTTTTATCTCGGTGAGAAAAAGGGCTAAAGGTTTTTGATTTTTAATTTCAGTGAGAAAATGTTCCAGACCCGTTTTGGGAGGCGTTCGTCAAATTGCATAATTTTGTAAAATAACCCCCTCTTATATTTGTGCAGTTTTTAGCCCGAAATCGTCTAAAAAGATGTTGACATTCGGGGCATGGTGTGGTAGTATAATAGACACAAGGGAACAACAAAGCGGAGCGGTGCTGATTGCTTAATACAGCGTGTACTTTGAAAACTGAAACCACAAAAACCAAAAGAAAGGAATTTTTACTATGAAAGACTTTACCATTTTGACTAAAGAGGACGCTGTGCGGGCGCAAGATTCCGCGCGTTATAATCCCGCTATTGATAGCGGTTATTTTGGGCGCCTTATGGAAAACCAGTGCGCAAGACCCAAAAGCCGTAAAAAGTGCGTAAGTTCTGCCGGAAAAGCTGATGTTCACATAAAGTATAACGGTCGCTATATTCCGGCGGAAGTCAAGACGAACGGCGGACGAGTCGATAGCCTTATAGACGGCACGAATAAAAGCAAGTTTGTCATCTATGCAATGGAATATGTCCAGCGCCATAAAGCTGGGAAAAAGACGGAAGCGTGGGAAGAACACCGCTCTATCAGTCCGATTATTATTCCTACAGCCCTATTCTTAAATTGTCTTCAGGAAGTAAACGCCATAAAGACAGTGAACAAACATGGCGAATATGACGGGCTGGGAATTCAAGTTAGTTCCCTCAAGCTGTATCAAAGGCTGTTACAATGGCCTGTTAAGTACGACCGCACGAAAGACTATACAAGCGCAGACTTCGAAGGGCTGACATTGTAAGTATTAACCAATGGGCTGGGCTTATAAGCCCAGCCCACCAGAGAGGAGAATAGCAAATGACCATTGAAATTGTAAAAAAGCAAATGGAGCGGCTGCTAAAATACGCCCATACACCTGTATTCACTGTCGAATCTTGCTATAACATGGCCTACGGCTCGATAATGATGGCAAGTAATATCGCCCTGGAGTTGGGTGACTGCCAGTTATCTACAGCTATCGACCACTTATGGGATGATACTTATCGGGAGCTGTTCCTAAATGCCTATCGGGAAGAGCTTGCCCAGCAATAAAAAAGAACGCTGTGCTATCGGCATGACGGGCAGGAAGGAACTAAAAATGGATAACGAATTTGGCTATGGCATGAAATACTATAATGATGATGATCCTGCCCTCCTCAGGCTTGAAACCTTAAAAGAAGCCCAAGATTCGTGGTACGAAACCCAAGACTTGGAGGAAGAAACTAATCTAAATAATACTGATGATGAAGAAATGGAAGATTTCATTTTTGAACACGCAAGAGAAAAAATCCATGACCTAACCCCAAACGATGTCAGAATTTTTCTCTATACATAAAAGGGAGGACTTCCTCCCTTTTCTTTTCCCCGAAAAGTTTGTGAAATCTTTCACAAAAAATTTAGACGAAGTAGTCCCAAAGACTGTGAAAGATTTCACAAAAAATTTAGACGAACATCGTCTAAAAAATATTTTTCTTGACTTTTTCGGAAATTTGGTGTATACTTTAGGTATACTAAAAAAGAAATGAGGTTTCTAAAATGATTGTTATCGCTGTGCTGGGTATTCTGTTCGCTGGATTTGCGTGTGCGGGTATGTCCATTGTGGGCGCGCGCTCCTTCGCAAAAAGCCACGATTGGCATTACGCTGCGGGAGCTGGGCTGTATGCGCTGGGAGCTGTGTTTTTTATCGGCTGGGTTTTTTCTATGGGTTGGTAAAGAAAGGAAAAAAGCTATGAAAACTTATTGGTTCAAAGATGAAAAAACTGGAGAGGAATTTTTTGTCGAACAGGAAAATAAAGAAAAAGCGTTTGAAGTTGCTAAAAATTTTTTTGGTGATGAAATAAGATATTTCGGAAAAATTTCCGAACAAGAGGCTGAATTTTATGGATATGATACTTATTAAGAGGACGGTTTTGTCCTCTTTTTTTAGAAAAGAAAATTTAGACGAATATCGTCTAAAAAATATTCTTCTTGACTTTTCAGATTTTATCTGTTATAATAAAACCATCAAAAGAAAGGAAGTAAAACTAAAATGAAAATTGTTATTATTCTCTATATTATCGGAATCATTGTCTATTGGCTTGGTATCCTCAATTTCATCCATGTCGCAAAGAGAAACTGGAACGATGTTGATGAAAGTCTAAAGGATAATGCAAGAAAACGCTCGAAAGCCTCTTGTAATCTTACCCTAATTACATGGTCGCTTATTCCGGTAGTAAATTTCGTTATGGGATTCCTGTATATTTCTAATCCGTTCTATTTCTTTGGGAAGAAGTAAAAAAGAAAGGCAGTAGAGAAATCTACTGTCTTTTTTTATGACGAAAAATTTAGACGAAATTCGTCTAAAAAATATTTTTTCAAAAAAGTATTGACAATTCAAGTTTTATATGATATACTTTAGTTACAGTAAGGGAAGAAAGAATTTTCTAGAAGAAAGGAATAAAAACTATGAAAAATATCAAGACTATCACTACTATCAATAGTGCCGGTGCTATCTATCTTCGGAACAATATCCGTAAGGCTCTGGATTTGGATAGCGGCGATAGGCTGAGCTTAGAAGTCGTTGACGGTGCGCTCATTATCAAGCCCTATTTTGATATCACAGATTGGGCAATTACTTATCTTGCTCTATATGAGTCAGAATTTTCTATGTCTTATAAGGTAGGCCGAGACCGTTTAGCGGGCATTACTACCGTTATTCTTCCCGATGGGGAAGTTGGCGTTGCACAATGTAGCCCGAATGATAAATTTAACGATAATGTAGGCGAAGCTATCGCACTGGCTCGTGCCTTGGGAGAAGATGATAAAATTCCCAAAGAAATTTTCAGATAAGAAAAAAGGGGAGAAGAAATTCTCCCTTTCTTTTTAGAAAAAATAATTAGACGAAATTCGTCTAAAAAATCTTTTCAAGAAAAATTTTGAAAAAGGTATTGACTTTTCTAAAAAATCTGTTATAATAAATAATGTCAAGAGGGAACAGGAAGTTCCCGAAAGGGCTTTCTGATTTGTTCGATAACTCGGTAACTAACAAGTTTTCAAAGAAAATTGAAATTCCCTCTTGACAATTACTTGCTAATGAGCGGTTTGTGGTTATCCGCTATTAGATACTCCTTTGTGGTAATTTAGATTCCCAAATTGCGACACGATTTTGTTCCTTTCTCGTGTCGCTTTTTGGGACATAGGAAAATTTAGACGAAGTTCGTCTAAATAATTTTATACTTGACAAATAGAAAAATTTTTGTTATAATTTAATTACAATAAAGGAAAGGAATTGAATTTATGACTATTTATTTCGATATGGATGGTACGATTGCCGACTTGTATGGCGCGAAAGACTGGTTGCCCCGCTTGCGGGCTTATGATGCAAAAATTTATGCGGAAGCTCGACCCCTCTGTAATATGAATACGCTGGCCCGCAAGCTGAACAAAATTCAGCAAAAGGGTGTAAAGATTGGCGTGATTTCGTGGGGAAGCAAAGATAAAAACCCTGCTTTTCTTGAAGCTGTAAAGGCTGAAAAACTGCGCTGGTTGCGTCAGCATTTGAGAAGCGTTTCCTTTGATGAAATTCATATTGTAGAATATGGAACAAAGAAAACGAATTTTCGTTCTTCCTCTGATGACATTTTGTTTGATGATGAAACCGGAAATTTAATGGAGTGGGGAATGGGTGGATTTCATCCTGACGCAATGGAAAATGTTTTGAAAGTCTTGGCGAGATAAAGGGAAGAATTTCCCTTTTTTCTCTAAAGAAAAATTTAGACGAAGTTCGTCTAAAATAAAATTTCTATAAATTCTACTTGACAAATCCAATTAAATATGGTAATATGTAAATACAGTAAAGAAAGGAGAAATTTCTATGAATGCTATTGATTATAAATCCTATGAAACTCAATTCGGTGGGGTTCCCGAAGAAACCGAAATTGATAAACTTATTAAAATTCTTAACGCTCAAGGAGTTTGCTGTCCGATAGATTGGAAGGTTAAGGAATTATATGGCCGGCCACAGATTATTTTCCTGAACCCGCAAAGTGAAGAACGAATTGGAGATGCCGTCTGCCATTTTGGGAGTTATGGACATGAAAGAGGTCTAATTGAAGTAATGGGTTTTCCATTCTGTGATGAAGAGGATGTTGTGGGCTTTTTAACGGCGGATGAAGTTATTCATCAAATAGAAGTATGTTGTTAAAAGTTTTGAAAAGAAGGAAATTCTTCCTTCTTTTTAGGAAAAAATTAGACGAATTTCGTCTAAAAAATATTTTCAAAAAAATTTTTGAAAAAGGTATTGACATTTTCAAAAAATCTGTTATAATAGATAATGTCAAGAGGGAAAGCCGAATGACAAATAAAAAATGGGTGGCGACCTATCCGCCGTATGAAAGGAGAAAAATTATGACTAATCGTGAGTTCTTCAATGCTATCATCAACGCTAATGTGAGCGACGAGCTGACCGCTCACGCCACCGCCGAGCTGGAGAAGCTGGACAAGCGGAACGCCCAGCGCAGTTCCAAGCCCAGCAAGACCCAGCTGGAAAACGAGCCTATCAAGGCGCACCTGCTGGAGATTCTGGCCGTTAAGCCTATGACGGCAAGTGAGATTCATGAGGTAGACGCAGACCTGTCTACGCAGAAGATTAGTTCTCTGTGCCGTCAGCTTGTAGAGGCTGGTAAGCTGGCCGTCGAGGATGTGAAGATTCCCAAGAAGGGCAAGCAGAAGCAGTATCATCTTGTGACCGAGTAAAAGAAATTGGGGCGGCGATTCCTCGCCGCTCTTTTTTTGGGGAAATTATTTAGACGAAGTTCGTCTAAATAAAATCGACCTCGGCGCTTTACCACACTAAAGTACTAAAGAAAATTTGAAATTCAAAAAAATTTTTGTTATAATAATTTTAGAAAATAAGAAAAAGGTATTGACAAAAAATGAAATCTGTGCTATACTTTAGGTACAGTAAAGAAAGGAAGTGCTTTAAATGGCAAAGAAAAGCGAAATCGTAAAAATGGACTTTATGCGTAAAGTCAAGGAATTTTTGGAAAGTGAGGGCGAAACCGTTCTTCAGGTAAAGAGCGGGACTTTTTCGATTCCGTGGGCGCTGGATGGTGATGAGGGTTATCTGAATTTGACTTTCTCTATTCCCAAGGGCAGCCGCGAAGATGGGCTTCCCTATGACGGCTACGATGAAGCGGAAAATTACCGTCTTGTTACCGAAGAAAAGGAAAAGGCAAAAGCGGAAAGAGAGGAGAAAAAGCGCAAGAAGATTGAAAAAGACAGGCTCGCAAGAGAAAAAGCAAAAGCAAAGAGAGAGGAGAGGGAAAAGGCGGAATAAACCGCCTTTTCTTTTTTCGAGAAAAATTTAGACGATTTTCGTCTAAGAAATTTTACACTTGACAAATTAGAAATTTATGTTATACTATAATTACAAAAAGAAAGGAGAAATTATAATGAATATTGATTACAAAAATCTTTCAACAGAGGAATTACTCCACAACTACAAAGAAATCTCTAATCTTTTTTATTTACCATATGTTCCCATGCCTGAGAAGAAAAATCTTTACACTATCCGAAAGAATATTTTAGAAGAACTTCTTTTTAGATTAGAGGAAGAATATCATTGAAATTTTTATAAAAAGTAAATTATGGGAGAAATAATTCTCCCTTCTTTTTATTTTTAGACGAAGTTCGTCTAATTTTTATTTTTTGAAAAAAAGTTCTTGACTTTTCTTGAAAATCTGTTATAATAGATAATGTAAGGAAAACGATGGTAAATCCTTATAATAATTTTGAATGGAGATTAAAAAATGAATATTTGCGTTTTTGACACGGAAACGACTTCCCTTGAAAAGCCTTTCTGTTATAATATCGGCTATCTTATTGCCGATAGTGAAAGAGGAGAAACGCTTATAAAGCGGGAGTTTGTTGTGGAGCAGGTATGGCATAATACAATGGCTTTTGCATCGGCTTATTATGCGGAGAAACGCCCTATTTATATAAAGGCTATGCGCTCTCGTGAAATTATTATGGATAAGTTCGGCTATATTACCCAAACAATGGCACGAGATTTTAAAGCCTTTGATGTAGAACGGGCATTCGCTTATAATTCCTCTTTTGATGAAAAAGTGTTCAATTTCAATTGTGATTGGTTTAAATGTATAAACCCCTTCGACACTATTCCTGTTTCCGATATTCGGGGCTTCGTTCATCATTTTATGATAGATGAGAATTTTTTCAAGTGGGCAGAAGAACACGGCGCATTTACCGAAAGCGGAAACTATTCCGCCACCGCCGAAACCATTACACAATATATTAGAAATAATCCCGATTTTTCCGAAGACCACACCGCCCTCTCTGATACATTGATAGAAACCGAAATTCTGTTTTATTGTTTGGACAGAGGGGCAGATATTAACGGAGATTACACCGCCCGCCGTTCCATTCCTCGAAAAGTCAAAAAGGTTTTTACGATTGACACTAAACAAGGGAAATTCACTGTTGAGGGCGAAAGCGCAACTTATTATAAAGCGAAAAATACTTTCAAAATTCGTTGAATTTGAAGGACTTCACCACTTTAGGGTGGTGAAGTTTTTTTGAGGGAAAATTTAGACGAGGTTCGTCTAAGAAATTTTATACTTGACAGATAAGAAAAATTGTGTTATACTTTATTTACAAAAGGAAAGGAGAAAAATAAAATGAAAAAGAATTATTTTCTCGGAGTAGACTCTAATAATAGATGTTGCGTGCTGACATCACTCGCCTCTTTTAATATATTGATGGAAAATAAGAATGACATCGACCCAAGTGATTTTAATTATAGTGCCACAAATTGGGGTGGTTGTGACGACATTGATAGAACCTGTAAATTGAAAAATCTTCATCCGACAGGAAGAGTATTGAAGCTATCTAAAGGAATTACACATAAAGGTGTTGATTATGATTGCGGACATGAATACTCATGGGTTTTTACATTTGACCGAATTATGGAGGTAAAGTAAAGTGACAAGGAAAGAAAAATTTTTTGAGATATTCCCCGAAGCAAGCCGATTTGATGACAACATTCCGAATGTTAGTCCCTGCCAGTTAGATAAAAATTTTGCAGGAGATTACTGTGAAGATGAAATTTGCTACCTTTGTAGAAAAAAATTTTGGAATCATGAATTTGATGAAAGCGAATCCTTCATAAACTTTTAAGTGACGGCGCCGAATGCGCCGTTTCTTTTTGGGAATTTTTAGACGAATATCGTCTAATTTATTTAGGTGTTGACAAATTTGGAATCATATGTTATACTTTAATTACAGTAAAGAAAGGAGATATTGAAAATGAAGTTTATTCTTACTAAAACAGGCGAATTTGACCTTCCCGAGGAAATTCTTTCAAAGCTTCTTGCTAATGAAATTTGCTATGAAACAATAAGAACGAATCCAATTTTTATAGACTGGGTTTCTTCTCATCCAGAGTCTTGTTTTCGAGTAGTAGAAATCCCCGAGGAAGCCACGGATTGGGAGCTTTTTCCAGAGGATGGGCCTGAAGGTATTATTGCCGTTATTGATGGAAAACTCAAATTCATCTAAATAAAGAATAAAGGACTGCGCGCAAGCGCAGTTTCTTTTTTTATTTTTAGACGAATATCGTCTAAATTTTATTTTTGTCAAATTTTTCATCACGCTAAATTGCTACCGCATTACTACGCTAAATTACTACCGCATTACCACGCTAAATCACTAAAGTCAAATTTCCTTACTCCCAAATCTTACTCATCGCCGGCCACTGTCAAATTTTATATCGTGTCAAATTTCGGGCGCGCAAATAAGCTACAAACAAGCTGGAAAGCTGGAAGCTGGATGTCAAATTTTACGAAAAGAAAAGCTGGAACTCCACTTTTTGAAAACCTATTTTTCTTACTTGTAAAATTTGAAAATTTCCTAATTCTACGCTATAATATATATAGAAAGTCAAGGAAGACTAAAAAAAATAAAACGCTCCTAAGCTGGGAATAAGCTCCAAAAGAAAACGGCTACGGCGCATCAAGCCACTTGTCAAATTTTAGGCCGTAAATTCTTCTGTCTTTATAAAGCAATGAGGAGCAGAAAGAGGTATTTTATGACTAATCGTGAGTTCTACACTGCTATTTCCAATGGCGAGATGAATGATGAGCTGATGGCTAAGGCTACTGAGCTTATCGAGAAGATGAATGAGACCAACGCAAAGCGCGCCCAGAAGGTTCTGGAGAAGAAGCAGGCAGCTGAGGATGAGAAGGCTCCTATTCGCAAGGCTCTGCTGGACGTGATGGGCGATGAGGGTATGACTGCTTCCCAGCTCATTGAGGCTGCTGGTCTTACCGATGAGGTAAAGGTCGCATCTGTTCCTTCTCTCCTGAAGCCCTTTGTGCTGGACGGTACTGTGGAGAAGGTCGATGTAAAGGTCGAGGGCAAGAAGGGTCCTCAGCGCGGCTACGTCAAGGCCCACTAAGAAGAAAAAGAGGTAGGATAAAACCTACCTCTCTTTTTTTAGAATTTTGAAAATTTGACAACGCTCTGAAAATTTGGTAGAATAGAATCAAAGAAAAATTTGACACCGCGCTAACTACGCTCTATAAATACGCATAAGGTGTACGCATTATATGTACGCATTATATGTATGCTTTTTTCTTACATATTATACTTATAAAATTTGCTTACTAATAAAATTTGCGCCAGGAACATTCCTACCTTCAAAGACCCCGATCTACCTCTATCTAGCCCTAATTGTCGCCCTTGGACGTCCCTTGGCAGTACTGTTTTTATGCAGATAGTCTCTTCCTATAACTAAGAAAGACTTATACGCTCTATAAGTACGCCCTTTTGCTTACCTAATATGTACGCATTATTTGTACTTATATTTCTACGCCCTTTTATTTATCCCCTCTATTCGTACTCCCTCTATTTTTCCCCCTCTATCTCTGCCCTTTTTACTTATACGCTCTATTCGTACTTATATTCATACGCCTCTCTTACTACTCCCTTTCTTCCTACTCCCTACTACTCTCTCCTCTATATATACACATAATATGTACGCCTTTTTCTCAAAAAATTTTTCCCAAAAAAATAAGTACGCCTAAAGCGTACCCAAAAATTTTCCCAAAATTTTTACTTATTATAAAACTTCTCCCGCTTTGCTTTCTGAATATAAGTACACGGGACTTCAATATCATTATAATTTTTTGAACACTAAATTTTGGAGGCTTTATGAGACAATCAAAACTAATGGAAAAAATTACTACTACTTTAGATGAGCTGGAAATCCCCTATTCTCTGAATGTGTCCTATCGAGATTGCCTGTCTCCTTTGGGGTATCCATTACTGTGGAAACTGAGGCTTACTTGGCGCGGGTCTGTCGTTTTAGTTGAAGAGCGATATCACGATACCTCTCGCGCCCCTAATCCTCAACGCCTACAACAAGTCAACACCATAAAAGATAACTACGCCCTTTCCCATAATATTCCTCTACTCCTAATCTGGGACACAGATTCCTCTCTCATAAATCCCGAATGGCTCTCGCGCCAACTAGACTTAGTTATAACTCAAGACTTTTGAAAAAGACCTACCTCAATCCGAAGTAGGTCTTTCATTATGAATACCAAATATGAGTCATACTGAACAAAATATCACACCCATCTTTATAACCCAAACTTTCAAGACATTCAACCATAAGACGATCCATATCAATATGGCCGTTTGCTTCTGCCTGACCTTCATTCTTTTCATAGATTTCCTCTGCCTTTTTAGCAAATTCTTCAGGTGTCATAATTACTCCTCCTTAAATCTCTTAGCAAGAACCTTTCCAATTCTTACTCGGCGCGGTCGCTCATCTTTTGTTTCAAGTCCGCAATAATATCTTCAAGCCGAACCGGCGCGCAATCGTGCGCGTCTACCTCACAATGGTAAATCATTCCAATCCCCCAATCTTCAAACGGGTCTTTTGTGTGAGTATGCCCGCACAAATTCACCAAACACTTCTTCAATGGCTTCCCAACATCAGCACGCGTTGTAATTGTCGGATAGTGGGACAAATAAAACTTATAGCCGCCATAACGAAGATAGAGACTATTATTTGCCTCTACTACATTTGGAAGCCATAGATAAAAATCCCAGCGAGTATCCGTGTCGTGGTTCCCCCTTACGAGATGAAGTCGGCCCTTCAACCTTCGAAGCATTTGAAGATTTATCTCCGGCCCCATCACCAAGTCTCCCAACACATATACATCATCCTTGTCATCTACTATCTCATTCCACTTACGAATAATAGTTTCGTTCATGTCTTCAATATTTTCAAAGCCTCGCGCGCCGTAGATGAAGTCTTTCGAATGCCCGAGGTGGAGGTCACTCACGATGAATATAGCCACTACTTATTACCTCCTAATCTATCAATAACTTCCTGCCGAAGCTTCTCAACTTTCTGTTCTTCCTCTTTCAATTTTCTACGAATATTCTCTGCATCTTTTTCGAGTATAATACTCAAACTTTTAAGGGAGGCCTTCTCCTTTTTGAAACGTATCTCTCGCTCGTGCTGTATTTCGCGCCTTTCCAACCAAAGAAGAAGTTTCCAAAAGTCAAAAAGCGTTTTCATTGCAATCTTTGTGGATATATAAGTTTCACCTAATCCTCCTCTATCCTTATCGTTCGGAATCAACTCTTTTCGGCGATAAGTATAATCATCGTATCTATCCCACTTACTCGGCGCGAGCTCATAAATCCGTCGGAACTCTCCAAAAGACATCCTCACACCACCACTCTCATAACCATCTCTCCACTTATAGAATGACCATCCGAGGAAAACAAGAATAACAAGAGTGATTACCAAGAGAACAAAAAACAAAATAACTTTCAAACGAATCTCCTTTCTATTCCTCAATAAATTAGAGCTTTTGATTTCTCTTCCAGACTCTAATTGTTATTTTTCTTCTGAACATCTAATCTCTCTAAATTCTATCGAGGCTTCTCGTGAAGATTTTTCGATGGAATTAGAGGTCTTCTCTCTCAATACGATTCTTAAGGGCCTTTAGTGCGGTAAGATATTCATTATCCAAACATAGTCTATCTAATAGTATCTGGAGAACCTCCTTATCACTAATTTCAAGACACCAAGTTTTTCTGCTTTCGATATCATCCAGAACCTCATCTATCTCTTTATTGATAAGGCCCTCCAACCAAATCTTTACGGTTTCGTTCATCAAAGTTCTCCTTTCTTACTTCAAATCCTCCAAACCTTCAATACTTCTCAATGATTTACAAATGAGGTCCCAGGCCTCCTGATAAGTTTGCGCGCCGTTTGCGAAGGGAGGGTAAGGAACTCTTGAATTAAATTTAGCATAAGAAGTGTCATAATGACGGTTCGTAGTAGTAGGGAGCATTGCCAACCGATACTGGAGATACATAAGCTTCTTGATGTAATGATAACGAGTCATATTTTTATATCTTCCTTTCTCACTTTCTATATATAGTATACTATAAATATAAGAAAATTTCAAATTATAAAAATAGACTACGCAGGCATCTGCGTAGTCGTTTCTTTTACTTATTCTTGGGATTATTTAGACGATAACCTCGCTTCTTACACCGCGCGGTAGCCTCGTCGATGGTCTGACGATGGATAGAAGAAATTTTGGAAAGAGCTCCTGACTTCAAAAATTGATTTAGATTCAGAGGAAGATAATCATGACAATCAGCACAGACATTGTAGTGGCATTCGTCATTTTTATGGGAGCGGGCATGAGTATGACCATGGACATTATAGGCCCAGCCCGCGCAGTCGATAGGCTCATGGGACAATATAAGCTTCGGAGAAATCATCAAAGGGCCTTCGTATACTTCCGAAAACAAGCAATTATCTGCCTCAACTATCCATACCTCGAAAGGATAGCGGAAGCTAATCTCCTTCCTAATTGAATATTTACAATTAGGATAAAGAATTTTCATCTTATTGAGCACTTCATTCTTCGTATATTCAGAGACGGAATAGCGTGCTGTATATACTTTTCTTTCATATAAAGTTCTACCCGCATCGTGGTTGCCCATAACCAAAACTTTATATCCCCTCAAGAAAGGAACATAAGAGAGCTCGCCGACATCGCCAAGACAAATAAGCGTATCGCACTTCCCAACTTTGGAGTTGATACGGCGCACCAGTTCGTCCGCAGAGGGCCTGTCATCATAAACATTTACGAGGTCCTCATCCTCGAAATGAGGGTCGCTAAAAACGAAGATTCCTCCTTTTTCGCTCCACTTCTGGAAAGGCTTATATAGACTTTCAATCATTACTTAACCAACCTCCATCCATTCTTTCTAATAATTCTCTCCATGTTTTCTCTACCCACAGGATTTTGAGTATGAAGATGGAAAAAGTATCCAGTATCTACAATTCCTGCCCGTTCGAGCCAATCCAAAACGCGAATGTAGTCCCCTCCATCTGCCCCGAAGTCGCCCGCATCATGGTCAAGACTAATATAGATAGTGTCAGTAGCAAAACTTCTCTCATAGGACTTGATTGCGGTAATCGCTTCATTTACAGAGCGCGCCCACACCCATTTATCACAAGGCGGAGTTCTAATATCATCAACCCAAAGGTACATCAATAATCCTCCTCTCGCGCCGGCTTCGCAATGGCTTGCGCGTCCCATACGTCAATCGCAAAAGTCCGGTCTCGAATATCCTCATCTACATCAAATATATCAAGAAGCCGCGCCCAGTCCTCGGCGCAAAAATCAGTCTTGTGAAGCCAAGCACTACGAACTTTTTGAGTATCTACCATTGGAATTCTCCTTTCTTAGTTATCAATCCCTACAAATATCATAGCTAATATCTACCCAACGATCAGGGATAACAATAGGGTCCTCCTTAAGCGTATCCGGCGCGGACTCATAGATTTCGCTAATATCGAAGATGCCTCCACAGCATCCGCAAATAATCTCGTTCCGATAGGCGATTCCTCCAACGTAGTGGTCACCATCAACATCCCAAAATTTTACCTGGGTAGGAACCTCAAAATAGTTATACTTCATAATAAATTCTCCTTTCTCAATACAGGTCAATTCCATCAACGAGTTCGTCAGACTTTCAGAGATTTTGAAACTCCTTTCTCTCTCTCACTTTCTATATATATTATAGAGCTTTTTTGGGAAAATTTCAAATTTATTTTTT
>OBLI01002867.1_pt1 | contig 13985 bp, 12 predicted proteins | sample 1519701 | NCBI WGS metagenome assembly OBLI01 (sample SAMEA3663005, study PRJEB22513) | pig gut metagenome | biome: pig gut; feature: pig-associated habitat; material: faeces | place: France | collected 2012 | reverse complement strand
GCATGTCCTAAAGATATCATGCTGTGGTTAGTGTTAAGGATATTACCTTGTGTGTCGAGATGTATTTGGCTCCATATCTTCAACCTCAAGAGAAGAACAAGGTACGGCAATACATATCAGCACATTCGGTAATCTTTAGGTATCCTGTAATATTGCGTGACGAGCAGATCTTCCCATTGTAGTTCTTAGGACATGTCTCGACCTATTGAGGCAATATCGGCTACTTTTCTTTCTTGTCTTTTTTCTTGTGTCCACCCACGACAATGCCGAGTGACAGTCCGGCAGAGTGGAATCCTTTCCTTGATATATCTGCAAACCCTGACACTCTCAGGAAGCTCAACAGCTCCACACCCACGACAGGGGAGAAGAACACACCTGTCTTCCGTCCATAATCATAGCGGTGTCTTCCGACAACATCGTTTATAGCATATCCGAGCTTTATCTCCGCGAACGGATTGACTCTGCTTCCCTGCCTGAAGTTATATGCGGTAGAGAGTCCTATACCACAAGTGCGATTATTCTGATAGTTCGACCCCATATTGTCATAATCACGGAAAGCGCAGGCAATATGCAGGAATACACCAGCATCCCATTTGGTGTGAGGTATATTATATCTCACGTCAATCCCCAGCAGCTGGCTCAGTTTGCCGTCTCCGTCATGATAGTTTCCCAGTGGCACGCACGCCCCGACATAGAAGTCAGCCTCAACACGACCGACAGCGCAGGAAGTGCTGTCACCCGCGTTTCCTGCCATCACGTCAATGCATATCACAGCCATCAACAGCGATGTCATTATCAGTCTCTTCAATCCCTGTCTTTTATTATTCTTGCTCCAAGCCATCTTCCTTTATATTTTATAGCTCCATAAACAGAACATCTGTCAAGATTCACCCTGTCATTTAGGTCTAATTCCACACCATTGAACTTCAGACCAGCCGTTTACAATCTGTTCTTTTTCCGTTTATTTCAGCATAATAATAAGAATACCCCTTTGGGAAGGACCTGTGTATTTCTCGCAAACCAAGTCTATTTGCTGTACTTCTGCACATGCACTGCCGACATATAATGTCAGTAATAGCAATAAAGATATTCTTAATATAGTATTCATGTTTTAGAGTGTTTTTTCGTCTGCAAAGTTATAAACAATATTTTTACCCTCCAAACATTTTTTGTCCCATTGTGTTTCACTCTCTGAATTAAGGGGAGAAACGAAAGGTACATAACTAACAATCAGATAGTTAACAGAACGAAAAAAAGTGGCTGTCTCATTTTGTTTCACTCTTGCTGATACAGCAGAAGAACAGTGATAGGCATTTGTTTTTGGTGTATTTTGTTTGATGGATTGTGCTTTTTTTGTAACTTTGCATACGTTAGGCTGCACCTCGGCAATTTGGAGCAAGCTCCATTGCGCTCAGTTTGCACTAACCTTGCATACGTTAGGCTGCACCTCGACAATTTGGAGCAAGCTACAGGGCGTTAACTCCATTGTGTCAACTCCGTTGAGCATCGGCTGCACTCGGGCGTATTGATGCAAGCATCATACTCCTCTCGTTTGCACGACACTTCAGTTTGCACTAACCTTGCATACGTTAGGCGGCACCTCGGCAATTTGGAGCAAGCTCCATTGCGCTCAGTTTGCACTAACCTTGCATACGTTAGGCGGCACATAACTTCATGTCCCATACATGTTCAAAAAATATCATTCCATAAAAATATATGCGCAATACAGAACGACTAATCACAAGGACAATAGCTACACAATCCTGCATAAAGAGCAGGCTGTGCAAAAAGTCTGGCAGGCTCATGTCTGTCTTGCTGCTGGTGTTTCTGGTTCTTGTGGCTTCGTGTCAGGGCGATGGAGAATATCTGTCAAGGCTTGAGCGCATCAAGAAGGTGGGCGACAGCGAGCCAGAGACAGCCATCAAGATACTCGACTCGTTGGATATGCATATTGTCCCACATACTGATTATGGGCAGAAGAAGCATGACCTTCTGCGCGTCAGGCTACGAGACAAAGCATATATAGAAGCCAAAAACGACAAGGAGATAAAGCCTATTGTCGTATACATGGAAAGCCACGGTAGAGGGACTGACCTTCAGGAGGCCTACTATTATGCTGGCAGTGTATATAGGGATCTGAAGGATATGCCGCGGGCGATATCCTTTTACAGGAAATCTATAGATTTGGCAAAAAATGGAGACACCTGTGACAGTCTTCTTCTCAATAGTACTTACAGCTGTTTATTTTTCGTATATTGCAGGGTTCAAGATTATCGCAACGCATATGAAGCTTGCAAAAAAGAGAACGAGCTAGATAAAAAATTAGGACTAAGTTGTGCATTGTCATACTTGCATTTAGGTTCTATACGAGAGGCATTTGTGAGAGAGGAAGATGCCAAGGATAATCTGCGTGCATCATTATCATGCATGACATATAAAGATAAAAAGAATTACGACCTGATCGCATCTCTGATTCAGAATTTTTCTATGTTAGGTATGCCAGAGGCAGAAAAATGTTTCAGGATGTACAACTCTCTCCCTACCATACCTCACAGTTCTGCAAGATGTATAACAATGGCATCATATTACGAATATATGAACAGGCCAGATTCAGCTGTCATATTCTACAGACGTGCCTTAGAACGTAACGACGACCTTTACTCCTCTTACGACGCTGTGCGCCATTTATACAGAATCAGCAAGCATAGAGGTGACAAGGCCATGATGTTAGATTATGGCGAGCAGTATATGAGGATAACCGACTCGCTGAACATGGGCAAGCGCCAGGAGCTTGCGGCTACGGCCAACAACCAGTATCAGTATTACAAGGACATAGAGGAGATACAGCAAACGATACGCGAGAAGGATAGATACCGCTTGTGGACATTTGGCACGCTGTCCGTGCTTGTTCTGGTGGTGTCCTCGTCGTTAGTGGCCTATTATTACAAGAAGAACAAGTATCTTCAGCGGGCGATGTCTCTCTCAGGCCATCTCAAAGCGACCAAAGAGGAGAACGCCACCCTCACAAAGGAGCTGGAGAGGAGGAGAGCAGAGATAGATGCCGCCCACAAGGCTCTGCATGGCATGAGAGCGCAGGCCGAGCGGTTGAGTGAGGCAACCGCACGCTATGAGGCTGTCATAAGGGAGCAGGAGCAGCAACTGGCGAAGCGTGACGAGCAGAACGAGCGTTACAGGCTCATGCTGACAAAGACCCACCTTGAAGACACAGCAAGGAACGTTATGGAGAATGTGCGCATGGCCGCCGGCGGGAAGCATGACATGACGGAAGACGACTGGACAGCACTGCAGCTTTCTATCGACGGGATGCACCCCACATTCAGCGACGAGATAAAGAAGGCGGTGGGGACATGTAACGAACAGCAGAGGCGTGTGTACTACCTGTTGCGAGCGGGATTAACTGCGAGACAGATACAGGTCATCCTCCCTGTCCCCCGCTCCACATTATGGAGGTGGATAAAGCGTCTGTCTGAGACCAATCCAGACATAGTTCATATAGAAGAATAATCGCTCCTTACTTTTCCATCGGGGCAGGACAACGAAGCCCCTCACTCTCCTTTTTTCTCCATATAACTCTGGTAGAGGCTCCTCACCGCTCGCCTCCTGCGATGTGGAGGCTGCCCGCCCCCACCCTTCGGCTCGGCTTTGCCGCTCTCCATTGAGAGGACTCGGCTACCCGTCCGCTCGTCAACTGAATATACTAAAATCCCAATAACAGACCTATGAGAAAAACGACTATCACACTTCTGGCGCTCCTGTTCGCCACCCTTGCCCACGCCAACAACGATGTCATACTGACGGTCAAGAACCCGACAGCAGAACCCCGAGAGCAGGAGATGGTGGAGACAGACGCCCAAGCCATAGCCAGAAGACTCGGCACAGAGGCATTCATCATAACAGATGCCGACGGCAATGAGATTCCGAGCCAGATAACCCACGACGACAAGCTGATATTCAGAGCCAGTGCCGGCAGCCGGTCAAAGACAGTCTATCACGCTGTCAGGGGAGAGCGCAAGAAGTATGCGAGCCTAACGGGCGGCAGGCTTTTCCACGAGCGAGGTACAGAGTTCGGATGGGAGAACGACCGCGTGGCATACCGTATATATGGCGGTGGCGCCGCTGTCGGCTACGACCTCTTCAACAAGAACACCGAGGAGCTTATGCTTGACTACTGGTATGGCAGCGAGCAGAACAAGGAGATGCGCTCTGTCAGCAAGCAGCTCCGCGAGCGCGGATATACAGACCTTGCCGACGAGGTGTACAACGCCTTCTGCTATCACATCAACCACGGCAAGGGTATGGACTGCTATACTGTCGGCCCCACACTTGGAGCGGGTGCCAACGCCCTTGTCAGGAAAGACGGAACGCTGTGCATGCCGAAGTGTTACAGCAAGTATGAGATACTCGACAGGGGCCCGTTGCGCTTCACCGTCCGCCTCTCTTACCCTGAGACAGATTATGAGGGGCAGACTGTTACAGAGACCCGCACTGTGACGCTCGACGCCGGCAGCCATTTCAACAAGGTCTCTGTGCGTTATGAAGGGCTCTCCACTCCAGCCCAGATAGCCTCAGGTGTTGTCGTCCACAAGCAGAATCCTGATGCTTACGTCATGAGCAAGGAGAAAGGATATGTGGGGTATGAGGATCTCGGGGATGTCGGGACCTACAGCTACATCCCAAAGAAATACCACGAGAAGCTGGCATCGGAGATGGGGCGCATATATGTCGGGACATTCTATCCCAGCCGTCTCGTGAAGACAGAATACAAGGCTCAGCAGGCAGGTGCCGCCCTCGGACACGCCCTCGCGATAGCAGACTACACCGAGGGCTTCACTTATTATTTCGGCTCAGGATGGAGCCTTAATGCCCAGCATACCATCGACAGTCTCGCGGCATGGGAGAGATTGCTGGAGAGAAGCGTGCGGGCGGCACGTGCGCCGATGAAGGTTACTGTGAGATGACATGCCGCGAGGGGCAAGCTCAACTGCGTATTATTCTCCAGCGACGGAGTGCGTGAGCATCCTCTTTCTCCATTCTTCGAGAGACTTTCATGATATCTATCACCTAATGAGACCTATAAACTATCCACTCCCACTGCTGTTTGTTGTGCTGTGTTATGCAGCCATCACCCTTCTTGTCTATCAGCAGGACATGCTTTTTGCGATACAGGACTTCTCTGTATGGCAGAACGGCACAGATTTCCTCAGAAGCTGTATCAGCCGCCCATACGGTCTGCTACAGTGGTCAGCATGTCTTCTCACACAGTTTTTCTATTATCCATGGCTGGGTGTTGCTGTGCTCATGAGTGTCTGGGGCATAAGCGGATATCTGACCCACCGGGCTCTGAGGCTGCCTCAGAGCTCAGCATGGCTTATCCCCCTACCCGTCTTCTGCCTTCTCATACCCTTCACGCAGATGGGCTATTGGCTGTATATTGTGAAGCTGTCAGCCTTCTGGTATCTGCCTACCCTGCTTTGGCTGTGGTGGTCAGTGATGCTATGGCTCGCGTTCAGGATAGAGGGCAAGACGCTGAAGTGTGGCGCATGCCTCCTCTGGCTCTGTGTCATCACGCCCTGGAACGGGCTCCAGGTCCATCCCTTCGACTCTATTGACGTGTTCATGTACATCCCCCACAAGCTTCTCATTGTAGTCCTCGCCCTCCAGCTCGTAGCGAAATATGGCGCAAGATACTACTCTGGGCGTCGCAGGCTGGACACCATGATAGCCTCGCTCTCTATCCCTGTCCTTGGCTTTGCCCTCGTGTGGAGTGTCATGCTCAACTATCGCAACCCCTCGTTCCACTCAGAGCTGCGCATGGAGCGTATGGCTGAGCAGGGCGACTGGCAGGCGATAATCGGCGAGACAGAGCGCTCGGCGAGGAAACCGACACTGAACATGATTCTCCTGCGCGACCTCTCGCTGCTCCATACTGGCCGGCTCGACGACGACCGTGGCCTGTCGTGTGACGGCGTACGCCCTGATATGCTCCACGGCCCGAAGGTTTATCTCTGCTATACTGGCGGCCCCATGATATACTATCTTGCAGGATATGTCTGCGACGCCTACCGCTGGACCCTTGAGAACGCTGTGGAATATGGCTATACCCCCCAGCGTCTCCGCATCCTTCTGCTGTGTGCCATGCAGAACCATGAGTGGGACCTGGCGCGGAAGTATGTCAGGCTGCTGCGCCAGACATTCTTCCATCGGGATTTCGCCGACAGCCTGTCACCTCTCATAGGCCATCCTGAGCGTTTCAGGTCTGTCCCCATCCTCCACGCCGTAGGGAAGATAAAGCAGAAGGAGACGAGGCTCATGCCAGCAGTAGTCTTCATGGAACCACTGATATTCAACGACAACCACTCACCTCTGAAAAAACACAGACAATGTCACTTCGAAGGAAAACAACTAACATACTGATACCGCTCCTGACCTTCATTCTCGCCTCATGCGGCGGGGTCAGGGAGCCAGAGACATACACATCCCTCACGTCGCTCCCACGTATATACCCTGACTATACCGACACGACGATACCCGGCAACATAGCTCCGCTCAACTTCATGCTCACTGACAAGGAGGACAAGGAATGCATTGTGACACTGACATCGGGCAGAGGGAGCATAGCTGTCGAGGGCAGGGGCGAGGCACGCTTCGACACAGATGAATGGCATGACTTCATGAAGGCAGCCGGGCGGACGGACATAACAGTCCGTGTCTATGTGCGTGAGGACAGCGGATGGCAGGCATACAAGCCTTTCAAATGGCATGTGGCAGAGGATATAGACAATTACATCGCCTACCGTCTCATCCCTCCCTCATACGTCTGCTACGAGGAGCTGCATCTCTGTCAGCGTGACCTTACGAGCTTCGAGACGCGCGACATATACAACAACATAGACCACGCCAACGGCATCAAGCAGTGTATCAACTGCCACAGCTTCCAGAATTATGATACTGACCGCATGCAGTTTCATGTCAGGGGCGCTGGCGGCGGCACTATTGTGTATGACAAAGGTGTGGTGAGGAAAGTGAACCTGAAGCGTGATGGCTGTATCAGCAGCGGTGTCTATCCGGCATGGCATCCGAGCCTTGACCTCATAGCCTACTCCACCAACAGGACCATGCAGCATTTCCACACGGCAGACAGGGGGAAAGTGGAGGTGCAGGACTCAAAGAGCGACCTCATACTTTACGATGTGAAGGCCGACATGGTGACCTCTGTCAGCAATGCCCCCTATGACCTTGAGGTGTTCCCATCATGGAGCCCGGACGGCAGATGGCTCTATTACAGCTCGGCAACAGTGGCTGACACCGCTGCCAAGGCCATTGTGGAGCATTATAAGGAGATACGTTACAATATCTACCGCAGGAGCTTCGACGGCAAGAGCCTGCAGGTGGGCGAGCCGGAGCTTGTGCTTGATGCCGCATCCGACTCGCTCAGCGCGCTGCTCCCACGCATAAGTCCTGACGGGCGTTTCATGCTCTATTCAGCCGCCCCATACGGTGTGTTCCACATCTGGCATGAGGGTGCCGACCTGTACCTGATGGACCTCAAGACACGCCAGAGCCATCCTCTCAGCGATGCCAACTCAGCGAGGGCGGAGAGCTATCACAGCTGGTCGTCGAACGGGAGATGGATAGCATTCACGAGCAGGAGGAACGATGGCAACTACACACAGATATTCTTCTCATACATAGACCGCGACGGCAGGGCCCACAAGGCGATACAGATGCCCCAGGAAGACCCTGCCCACGATATGGAGAGCACTGTGGGATATAATGTGCCTGAGCTGACGAGGACAAAGGTGAAGACAGGGGTGGAGACATTCAGGAGAGTTCTCAGCAAATAGCATGGCGGCACTTCAGTGACTCTCAGCATATCTCCCAGCAGGCAGCAGAGAGGACATGACGGGCGCACAAGCCACGAGAAAAAGCCGGAGGGGAAGCATCATGGTACAATCCACATGCTTCCCCTCCGGCTTATCCATACGTCAGCAGCCAGTCCCGCTCAGCCTATCTCCCTCACCTTGCGGGCAGGATTGCCCACGGCGACACAGCCTGACGGGATGTCTGAGACGACGACGCTGCCCGCGCCGATGGTGACATTATCGCCGATGGTGACACCTGGCAGGATGGTCACACCGCCTCCTATCCAGCAGTTGTCGCCTATGGCCACGGGGCGTGCCCATTCCATGCGCGTGTTACGGAGCGTGGGGTCGGTAGAGTGGCAGGCGGTGTATATGCTGACATTAGGTCCCACGAAACAGTCGTCGCCAATGGTTACGGGAGCCTCGTCAAGTATCGTGAGGTTGAAATTGGCGAAGAAGCGGCGCCCCACATGGATATGTCTGCCATAGTCGCAGTAGAAGGGCTGGTTGATGAATGTGTCCTCGTCGCTTGTTCCGAGTATCCTCCTCAGCATGTCGTTACGTTCCTTGAACATTGTCGGGCGAATCTGGTTGTACTCCCAACAGAGGTCCTTACAGGCATTGAGGTCATGGAGGAGCGACGCGTCGGTGGCATCATATACCTCTCCGCTTACCATTTTCTCGTATTCTGTCTTTTGCTTATCCATTACTAGTGATGCGATATATTTCGCTTAACTATATTTATATACTTAATATTTAATCACTTACAAGTGTTCTTTTATTTTTTGATTTGAATTTGATAGAGTAATTTTGCAGCTAAAACTGCAGAATTATGAATATCGGCAAATATATCTTCGCTCAGGTCATTGACTTCATACCTCGCTATCAGTTCGACAAACTGGTAAAGAAGTACAAAGGTGACTGGCACGCAAAGGATCTGACATGCTATAATCAGTTGCTCCATCTCCTGTTTGGACAGATTACGGGATGTGATTCCATTCGTGATATTTGCTTGTGTCTTGAAGCTCACGGCAGCAGCATTTATCATCTAGGAATACGCAAGTCTGTTAATCAATCCAATCTGTGCCGTGCTAACGAGAAAAGAGATTACCGCATCTACGAAGGACTTGGAATGTATCTCATCGGCATAGTCCGACCTATGTACTCCAATACAAAGGTGGCAGAGATAACGATAGATAATGTTCTCTATGCCCTTGACTCTACGACTATCTCAACAAGCATTGTCCTGGCAGCATGGGCTTTGGGCAAGTACAGCAAAGGTGCAGTCAAGATGCATACTCTGTTAGATCTTCGTGGAAGCATTCCTGCCAACATCCATATTACAGATGGTAAATGGCATGACAGTAACGAGCTGGATGAGATTGTGCCTGAGCCACTTGCGTTCTACATGATGGATAAGGCATACGTCGATTTCCTTGCCTTGTATCGCTTTCATAAAGCTGGCGCTTATTGGATTAGCCGCCCCAAAGACAATATGAGGTACGAGGTCACAGACCATAACCATGACTTTGATCCAAGCACAGGAATCTGCGGTGACTTTACCATAAAGCTGACTACCCACAAGTCGAAGAAACTCTATCCAGAGCCTATCCGAATGGTTACTTGCCATGACTCGGAAACCGACAATGACGTGGAGTTTATCACCAACAACTTTGAGATAAGTACCCTTGAGGTTGCCAATCTCTACCGCCACAGGTGGGATATCGAGGTTTTCTTCAAGTGGATAAAACAGAACATCGTAGTGAAGAGCTTATGGGGATATTCAGAGAATGCAGTACGTAATCACCTATGGGTGGCCATCATTGCATATCTGATAATCGCCAAAATCAAAGCCGACTATAAAAGTCCATATTCAATCACTGAAGTAGCTACGTTGATAAGAATCTCAGCTCTCGAAAGAGTTGATTTGAGAAACCTCATCACTAAGCCAAAGGACTCAATCATTCAAAACCAAAATGTCAAAGAACTCACTTTATTTGATGAATTTTTATAACCGTGCGATTATCGCATCAGTACTACTTATCCATATATTCTCCAGTGTATGATTGCTGTCCGGGGAAATACTCTCCTCTCACTCCGTCTAATTCCCAGACACCGTCAATTGTGTATGTCTTTATAGTAATCACCGTAGGGTCATGGCGCGCCTGTGAGGCTGTGGGGAAGTGAATGGGCGCGTGCGGGGTATGCCGCCACCCTCATGTCCACGGGCTGTATGTAGGGAGCGCATGATGACCGTGGCCGTCAGGCATATCAATCGAGCCATCGGCGGCGGCGAATGCTTTCAAGGAGAGTCTGCCATGAGAGTGTGTCCCGTCATGGTGGGCCGTCAGATATGCAGCTCCCTTATCTCAGCGTTGACCATCGGTGTGACCTCATGATATGAGCAATGCAGGTGGGAGGCGATGATGTTACGCGCGAAATGGCCGTGTGTGACGACAATGATGTCGCCGTCAGGGCCGTACATCTCGCCCAGCATGAGCAGCACGCTGTGGGCACGTCCAAGTATTCCCTCGTCTGTCTCAGCGTCGTCTGTGGGAAATTTCCAGTGTCTCCTTTTCTTGTATTTGCTTGCCGCCTCATGGACTGTCATTCCTGTGTATCTGCCCCAGTCCCTCTCTCTCAGCTCTCTCATGGCCACAATGGGCATCTGCAGCCTTGCGGCGATAATCTCTGCCGAGTCAAGGGCACGGCGCAGGTCGCTCGTGACGATGGCCTTATAGGCTATGCCTTTCGCCGCGAGCCTGTCTGCCGCGAGTGCCACCTGCTCCCTGCCCAGTGTAGTCAGAGTGCCTGGCATATGGCCTTGTAGTATATGCAGCTTGTTCTCCTCGGTCTGTCCGTGTCTCACTAAGTGTATCGTCATGACGGTTGAAAAGGTATATGTGTGTAGGTTTATACGTTCAGTATCATAATATCCGACGGATGATATTCTATGTAGCCAGCCTCGTCTTTCCAGTCCCTGGCATTGTTGTAGGGCAGAGCCTCTGGTATATAGTCAGCCCGTAAAAGAAGAAAGCCAATGACCCAAGCATCAGTCAGATGCTCAGGCCACTGGTTTTCATTATATTACGCACATGGATATGCTTGGCATGTCTGCCTGCTCCCTCCCTGCGGTTAAGATAAGCGGGATGAGAGACCAGGACCACCTTAATATTCATCCTCGTTGAACAAGAAATCCTCCTTTGAAGGATAGTCAGGCCAGAGGTCTTCAATATTCTCATAAACATCGCCCTCATCCTCTATTTCCTGAAGATTCTCAATAACCTCAAGAGGCAGGCCCGTACGGGTAGCATAGTCCAAGAGTTCTTCTTTCGTTGCTGGCCATGGAGCGTCTTCCAGCTTTGACGCGAGTTCTAGTGTCCAATACATAGCTTTGTAGTTATTGTTTTGACTTGTTATTCTTAGTATTACGGCCGTGATGCCGGCCTTCTATTTATTTTGGCGCAAAAGTAATCATTTTATCGAAATATAGCAAAAGATATACGATATTTTTTCGTTATTTCTTGCTCATTTAATAATATGTAACTTTTTTCGACTTTTATAACATGCCACAGTTATATATTCCTAACCACATGTTGGGGCAGGAATATTCCACGTCGGTACAAAGGCCGGATATCAGAAGTTGAGGATATAATGCTGCTTATAGATTGATGTGTCGAGGAAGCATATAGCGAGGTCATAGAGATCGAATGTGACACCAATACAAGGATTCTCCCTCATCTTCACCCAAGCCTCACGGCTCTTCTTGTCACGGTATATGCCACTGACGACAATAGCCCCATGCACACCACACAGGACAGCATCATTGGCTATAACACCATCATCAATCTCACTTATATCTCGCTCGACAAGTTTGTTGGGGTAGATATCGTTCCTTACACGCAGCATGAGTTTCCTGTAGCGTCTCTCGCGACGCGTCGTGTACATACGGTCGATATCTTCATAAGCATAATAAGGCCATCTCTCTCCGATTACCTCTGTCACAAAACGGAACGCCCATGGTGACTGTATTCCAAAGCCGCGTGCTTTGCCAATGCGTCTGAGATATTCGGCTATGCCTTTCATTATAATCAGTCTTCTTTCTCGAGCTTGAACTTGTTGCCTATCGACATCTCCACGAGCCACAAGCGGGGCGATGTGCCTGTGACAGCCTTGAACTTATGGTTGAAGGCCGATGCGCTGAGGAAACCACTGTGCTTGGCAATCTCTTCCTGGTTGGCAGCTGGATGGTGGAGCATATACTGTATGCTCTGCTCGATACGATAAGAGTTCAGCCACTGCCTGAAAGGCATCTGGAAATTGTCATTAATGGTCTTGGATAGATAAGTACGGTTAGTGCCCATCATGTCGGCAAGGCTTTCAATGGTGAGGTTGACGTCGCAAAAAAGCTTGTCTACTTCCATAGCTTTTGCAAGATTCTTTAGCAGCTCCTCGCTGTTGAACTTCTTTGCGCGGCGAGTTGTCCCTTCTTTTTCCTTCATGGTGTTTATTGATGTATTGATATATTTTGTATGTCACGTACAAAAAAGTATCATGACAACACTTTAATTATAAAATCTTTGCAAATATAATAAATGTAACCTAAACCTGCAAGAAATATTTCATAAATATGACGATTATTTAAGGATTTTAAACGATGATGGTAAAAAATACCCCAGAATTGTACATTTTTACCCATCTCACATATACTTTTCTAACAAATCACAAACTATTGCCGGATAAGCGGCTGACTTACTTTAAATATAAATATGTATATGTGAAGCCTGTTTTTCCATATCAGGCACGCCAAACAATATTTATAAATATGTATTTTATTTGCAATTGAGAGAGGTGACAATATCTGCCCGGAAAGGTCGATGACATGGTATATCCTGCTGTATCATATAGGATTATTGACAGCCTGGGAGCGGAGGACATTGTCCGGCTTGCGGCATACCGTAACACGGAAGAGAAGCACACGGCACGGGGAGAGGCAGGAACACTGACGGCGGAGCATGGCGCAAAACAAGTCACACACTTGCCCCGAAGGCTCGCCACGGGGCTACAGGCGGAGGCTTCTGGCCATGGCATCACAGGACGAAATCCCAGATGACGATGCGCAGCGCTGACGTCGCGAACATCTTGTCCTGCCACCGGAGGCCTGTCCGCGGATTGGCATAAGGTGTCGGCCCTCCTCTACGGAATGCCCTCATCTGCAGCCATCCCTCGTCTGCCGCTACGCCCTCAGCCCCCTGGCGTCTTCTACGGGAGAGGAAATGGCGCGCGCCGCGACGGCTGGCATCGGCCTCAAACCACCGCTCCTCATGGCGCATGCCACATAGGCGCGATGTCCCCATGGCGCTGAGAAGACTGGGGAAGGCGACTATGGGGAAGAACAGCGGCCCCATGACGAGGCTCTGCAGATAATGGCCGTACTCGTGAACGAAAAGATGGTCGCGCCAGTCGGCGACATACCGCCGGGGTCCCAAGGCATAATGCCCGACGGTCATGGCGCTGTTTGACGGTGTCGCCCCCGACAGGGCTATAACGCCTCCATACCATGTCACGCTGTCGACATGCCCGAGGATGTTCCAGACATGCGATATGACATTGCCTACAAGGGAGTTTATGATGCCGTATGTCCATTTGTTTGCCACCTGGAAGGCTCCGCCTCTCGCCATGGACATGTCTATGGCCCATGCGTTGAGGGTGCGGCGCCAGCTGTAGCGCGCTGTCACGAGGCCATGGTGTGAGACATTCATGAGTGTCTCTGCGGCGGCTGTGATGATGGTGGGGACGAGGAGGGTTATCATGTCTGGGATAGTGAATGATGGGGTGGAAGGGAGCGCCGCGGCGGTTGGCATGGTGGTCGGCGTGGACGGGGCAGCGGCCAGCATGGACGGGGCAGCTGCTGGCACGGACAGGGCGCGGTGGTGGTGGTGAGCCATTACGGGATGCAAATATCGGCATTTTTTCCCACATACGCAAACCATGGCCGTGAAAAATGTGGCCGAGGCACGCGCCACGCCTATGGGCGAGAGCCACTGCTGATGGACAGGAGTATGTCCAGCATGCGCCATGCCGCCCTTTGGCTGCGCCGTG
>OBLI01002862.1_pt1 | contig 14001 bp, 15 predicted proteins | sample 1519701 | NCBI WGS metagenome assembly OBLI01 (sample SAMEA3663005, study PRJEB22513) | pig gut metagenome | biome: pig gut; feature: pig-associated habitat; material: faeces | place: France | collected 2012 | reverse complement strand
GAATCATCCTCCATCCCAAGTGATACACCCTAAACACCGGCTCCCACAGAGCCTCTTCAGGATAACTCCTCACGAGTCTCATCACTCGCTTCAGCTTCCACACTCCATGCTTAACCATTCCTCCGTTCTTTAATTCTTTTCCCCTTTCATCATATTGCCCGAAGTTGCCTCCCTTCATTATCTCCTCCAACAGTTTCCTTCCCTCCTTCTCATTCGGCTCACAAATATAATAATTTGTAGGAATAGCAAACACTTCATGGAGTACATACACTACGGCAGCAGCAAACTTTTTCATCCCGAAAGAACGAAGAACAGCCATCACTTCTTCCTTAGACATTACAGCCGTTCCAAGCCCCTCGCTCCACATCCCTTGCGATTGCAAGTCCTTGCACTCCATCACGTCATTATGCCAAACACGCAGCGCAAAGTAATAATCCATGAGTTGCCTTAACCCAATACCACCCTCAAATACATGCCGATACAGATGAACCAATTGATAGACAACGTTTACTGAAGATGTAAGTACAGGAAAACCAAGTTGACATTTATTTTGAAGACAAACGTCAAACTGATTCTTAAACCACTTTTGTAGTCGATGATTTCTAACAGGAGAATGAAGATAAGAGATACGATAATGCGGTTCAATAGCAATTCCATTGTCTGACTTCAACTCGCAATGATAATACAAAACCCGATGCCAAGGAATGTCTCGTCCACGACACCGCTCGTATTGTTTGCAATACTCTATCACCCCAGCAATGCCATGAAACTCTGATTTAACCACCTCGCCGTTTACCATCTCCCCAATCTCAACACCGTTACGAGCCTGACACCATAGATCAATATCCCCAGGTGTCCGATACCAACGCAACTCTTCTGGATAGTTTTGAAGATTCGACTGTCCCTTGATTACTACAGATGCCACACCATCATGACGGAACTCCTCACACAAAGACTTGCATTCCTCATTCAGAGTCTTATTCTGATGTGAGATAGCAGTAGCAACGGAAGTCCATTTCAGCACCAACATCTTCGGCGGCCATTGTTCCTCTGGCAGTTTCTGTATCGCCACAAAACCAATGCCCAGCAACGTATGCTTTGACAGCAAACCATATATAGCCTCCCATTCTTTCGCAGAAGGAACAGCCGATAACTCCTTGCATTGTCCTATTGCCATCTTGAGCAATTCAGAAAATAGTTGATGCTTCATTATCAAGAAAACGGATTCTTATAGAAACCTGTCCTTTGTTTCAACAGATACCAGAAGAACTTCGGGTCATCCACAAAATACCTCTTGAACATCCTTCTTGGCTCCATCAGGAAGCGGTAGAACCATTCCATGGCAATCGCCTGCACCCATTTCGGTGCACGCTTCACATTGCCTGCCTCGAAGTCGATGGTTGCACCAAGAGCCATCCATATATCGACTCCCGGCATCATCGCCTTGTGGGCATCTATCCACTTCTCTTGCTTCGGACAACCAACGCCCACCAGCACCACATTGGCACCACTGTCGTTGATCATCTTATGGATAGCCTCATTCTCTTCCTGCTTCTTTTCAAAGCCGTATGAAGGTGAATAGGCACCAACTACAATTTCCCTTCCAACCTTTCGGTTGATGTTATCCATTGCCTTCTTAGCCACACCTTCCATCGCCCCGAGCAGGAATATCTTACAGTCAGGATTATCCTTATTATACATATAGAAGTGCGGAAAGAAACCGCTCCCGGGGATGGCCTCCTTCAAGGGAGATCCTAGTAGTTTAGAGCAAAGCAACAATATCTTGCTGTCACAAATCACCCATTCAGCCTTCTTCACTATCTCATAAAACTCCCTGTCCTTCTGTAGCTTCACCAATTGATCAACGTTAGGAGTAATCAAAACGCCTTTTTTCAATTGTCGAAGCAACTCTTGCTCAGATACATTATGTATATCTACATTCAAAATCATTATTTTATCCATATTGATTATTTATTTCTTGGCAAGCCCATGATATAGCTTATAAAACAACCATGCCACACCATAAGACCCGATTAAACATATCATCAATATCATCCAGATAGGTATTATTCCATCCATGCAATGATGTAAAACGATAAAGGTAAGACTATGTACAAGATACCATTCATATCCTATCTTGCTTGTATAACTGAAGAAACAGTTTATCCACTTGATACCTATTTTGTAAACAATCAACAGAATCGAGGCATAGCCAACAAGCGAAGGAATGTCATTATACAATTTAAGTATTCCACCATTCCAGGCCATCAAAGCAGACAGCCCCATACCTGCACACATAGTCAAAATAAGATGCCATATCTTCAGACTTTTCATCATCTTATCCTCTATCCATTCAGAGTTTTTCACCTTTTCAGCTATCCACATACCCAAAGCAAACTCCCACAAATACTGTAAGAAGAAACTGCCCCAAGGCCTGTAATCCTCATATCCTAACCATCCTACTATAGTAGCCCACGAAATGCTTATCAGCAGCGCAAGCAAATGCCCCCCCTAATACGTATTAGTCTCATAATCAGAGGGAAAAAGATATAGAATTGGATGATGGTCGATATAAACCAGAATGGATAGCAAAGACTGATGTCCAGCTCATTGTCAAACATCTTATATAAAAAGACATGACTCGCTACAGCATCCCATTTCACTGCTCCCGATGATATGAGCCCCCATACAGCATAAAGCCCTATCACAATAATGTAGGGGAAATACACCTTCCCGAATCTCTTTCTCAGGAAATCCAAATAACCCAATGGCTTGTTCATATATGACAAGTACAATCCAAAGCCGCTGCAAAGTATAAACACATGCACACCTGCACCACCAAGGCTAACAGCCTTATGCGTCACTCCGCCAAGATACCCCTGCACGCAATGCATCAACACAATCGTGAATATCGCAAATCCACGAAGAAAATTTATAACTTCAAGTTTTGTCATTTTTATTCTCTGTCTTCCATTATCAACGATTAACGATACGTTTAACAAAACGTACGATTCTCACTTCAAAATTATATGTAATGCTTGATACTGCAGTCGATAAAACAAACATAAGTGTTGAACATATAATGGCTTGGACAATAACACTTGGTATCTTTTTGACAATAGCAAGATGTACTCCAAAGACTACAAAGAATACTATACTCTGATATAAGTATAAGGTGTATCCCCTTTCATTCCATATCCGTAAAAAATTCCATTCTGGTATGGTTACTCGTTTCATGATGAGAGAAAAAAGACAGACAACAAATATATTGTAAAACAAAAATAGAGTATCGGGTGGAAACTTATGACTCTGCATAGGACAAAAGTCAATATAGAATACGTACACCATTATCAGAACGACAGCAGCGGATACTATCCCTGTCCAAATTACTATCTGCTCCCTGCAATTTTTATAGTAACAAAATCCCATAACCATAAAGATGTTATAAAACAATATTGTTCTCAATAATCCGGTCAAGGGCCACAAGTCAGCGGCAATAAATAACATTATGCATAAGCACAAATACCCCCCCCCTATCTACTTTTTGTAAAATTCTTTTTTGAATATCAAAGGTACATGAAAGAACTAAATAAGGCAAGATAAACCACAGATGCCACACGCATGGAGACTGTGGTATATTGGATGTTTTTATGATAGCTACAATATCACTCCATGAGTATTCAGTAATGTCAAACATATACTTACTTGCTACCTTAGTACCAAACACATTCTCAATTTCAGGATACCAGAAATGCCATATCACAGATAAAACCGCAACTACTGCAACCATTACAGCTGCATATATATAATATGGTAACAGTAATCTATAAAACCTGCTTTTCAGCGTCTTTATTATCGGTCTTGGATTCTTATTAAAAGACAATGATGCACCTGAAATAAAAAATATTACAGGCATCTCAAACAGTACCAAAGACATGAAAGGCTGTTCGCCTATCTTTAACCAATAGAGCACATGGATGAAGCATACCACATAAAGCATAGATAAGCCTCTATACATGTCAAGTTGAATATCTCGTTTATTAATTAATTCCATTATAGTCTTTTTATTAGAAATCTAACAATTATAAAATTTGTAGCAACAGAAAGTATAAGCGTTGGGATATAAGCATAATGGTCATTAATAGAAATTTCTTCTACCAAAAGATACATCATTCCCATCCTTACAACAAACAGGTTAAAGATATGGGCTATTATGACAGCAATTGCATTATTGATGGATGGTTTCGTTTTGAATGTCCATAATACTGTCAAAAAATAATTAGCCACAAGTGAGATAAAATATCCACTTATTAGTGCTACCTGATAAACGGCAACTTGCCTTACTAAATAGAAAACCGTTGCGTCAATGCCTGTTGCGATAGTACCTACAATGCAGAATCGGAACAATTCTCCAAAACTGGGGCTTTTATATATGCTATTTAAAAATCCTTTCATTTCAGCATTGTTCCTTTATCAGCAAAGTCAAGCATTTCTCTGTCGCCTCTACTGTCGCCATATGCATATAAATAGTAATCGTTCCTTTGTGGCTCAACTTCCAACAGTCTTCTTACTTTCTCCTGTCCAAAACAGTTTGCCGTTATAAATCGTCCGGTCAGCAGCCCTTGATTATCCACTTCAATTCTTGTTCCGAGAACATTTACCAATCCTAAATGTGAACACATGGGTCTTACCCATTCCTCTATGCTTGCACTGATTACATAAACAGTAGCACCTTCTCTTATGTGTTTATTCACAAGTTCTAAAGTTTCTTGCCGCAGTATGCCATCAGCTCTTTCTGAGAAGCGTCTTCCTAACTCAGCAAAAGCATTATATGCCATTCCTTTAAAGAACCAAGAGAATATCATCTCCTTACATTTCCAATTGGGGTAGAGATGTAATTTCATTAAGCACAGCAAATGGGCATGAAGCATAAATCCTGCAAAGAACTTCCATTTGCCGCAAGCAAAGATGATAAACTCCAACAAAGTGTCTTTCGAGGTAATAGTACCGTCGAAATCGAAAACAGCCAATACTCTTTTTTTACACATATATAATGAGTATAAATGACAATATCCATCCTGCAATACAATACTGCACGAATCTATCACGCATCAACACCTTTGTGGGACTACCGCTCTTCACATCTACTATGGTGAGTTGAAGGTATCTGATGATACCTGCCAGCACAAATACAGATGTAAGGTAAACATAATGTGACCCCATTCTTTCCATCACTTCAGGACTTACCGTATATAAGATATAACAAACCATTGTAATGGAGGCGACGACTCCTATCACCTGATTCATAAACGAGAGATTATATCGGTTGACGTTCTTTCTTGCCAATACGCCAGTATCTTCATATATCACCACATCATCTCTTCGCTTTGCAAAGGCAAGGAATAATGCCAAAAGGAATGTCATTAATACAATCCATTGCGAAAGCTCAATATCTGTGGCAAAACCGCCTACAAATATTCTTAGCACAAATCCAACAGCTATGATAAATACATCGACAATTGCCTTTTGCTTCAATTTCAGACAATACGCTATATTCATCAAAAAATATATGGCAATAACTATCGCAACCTTCCACCTTGCATCAGCATTCAATGCGAATAACATTATAAAAGAAGCGAGTAAGCATAGGGCAATTAATACACTTGCCATTGTTTTGGAAACACGCCCAGATGCGATAGGCCTTTTACATTTCTTAGGATGTCTTTTATCAGCCTCCATATCTATCATGTCATTCAAGCAATAAATACCACTTGCAGCAAAACAATATGCAAAAAATGCAATGATAGCGGACATTAGCACATGCCATTCAGTCAATTTGTGGTCGAAGAACAAAGGCAGAAATATAAACATGTTTTTCAGCCATTGTTGAGGTCTCAAAAGCAGAAGAAGATCTTTCATTTCAGTACTCCTTTCTTCAATAATAATTCTTGTATGAAATTAGTCTTTACATCACGATTCAGTGCGCTATAATCAATATAGATTCTTACTCTCGTTGGCAACAGAGGAATCTGCTCCATCGTATTTGAAGGCTTATTTAAACCTAAAATCCGCTTAGCAGGTTCTATCTTACGTACAAAACCATACAAATCTGAACTATAGCATGATTTATCCGAGTTGTTAATACATTTTACATAATAGTCTTCTATTTGGTTAGCAACTATAGTAGTAGCAAGAGTTGCTCCCATTGCTACAAAACTATTGATTAGCAATAAACCATAAATACCTTTCCTCAATATATTCATGCTTCTATTTACAACTGAACTTTCAGTAGCAAACAACAAGAACAAAGGAACCAGATAAATATAGCTTACATAGCGATAAAACCATCCACCAGGAACCAACAACTGAGTAGCCAAAAACGCAATCGATAGCCCTATATACCATTTTCCTTTTCGTGTTTTATAAGCTTTTGACAGCACAAAAAGTATGATTGCTAAAATCAGCACATCAAGCCATAACAATCCTGCTCCACCTAATTTTGCATCTACCGATCCACATGCAGTCAAGTTTTTCAAAGGATATCCACCATAAGGGAATTGATAGTTTTGACTTTGCGAACCTGTAGTTGGGCGAGAAAAATCAGCAACAAGAATCTTTTCTACACTATTATAATGTTTAAAAGACTCAGGCTCAACAATAGACATAATATCAACATTACTATGCCCCCCCCATAAGAGGATAAAATGGAGTTTGATGGTCTACAGTATTAGTAATGTAAGGATTGAAAGAGAAGGTTAAGACCGACACTATAACCCCAACTATACCATATACGAAAATATAACCTACCATGCTTCGCAGTCCTTGTCTCCAAAAATATGCCATGAATCCCAAGTACAACAAGCCAAACCACAACAGCATATTGAACTTCACTGAAACAGCTATAGCTAAAAGACAGATAAAGACCAGCAAGAATTTAACTTTATCCTCCTTATAAAGAACCATTGAACATAATGCGATGACAACTATCGAATAGAGATTAAAATCTATATAATAACTCAATAACTGATTCCAAATGACAGGAGGAAAAGCAACAATGAATGCAGCCAACCACAATTTACGCTTAGACCAGCCCTCAAACATCTTCTCCAAAGCCATAAGAGAAAAGAAGAAGGAAGAGATTGGCAAGAAGAAATTACCTAATTTTCCTATCTCCATATTTCCAGTAAATGCAACAATTGTAGCACAGATAGTTTCTTGCCCCTTAGCATAGTGGTCAATCCAAATATGGGAGGTGTCATTGATAACTCTAGCTGAATGGTGATCATATATAGGATTCCAGCCATGGCTCAACAGATAGATACCAGGTTGATGATACCAATTACTATCAAAAGCAGGGTCGTGAACAAAATAACACAAAGCGCCTACGGCAACTAAGCAGACTAAGCAATAGGCGATAGACTGATACAGTATTTTCTGTCTGCTAATAATCTTATTTGTCATAAACAACGTAAACACTAGGGCTAATGGAAATGTAAAACTACAAATACTAGCCCCTATACACCAAGTTAATCCACTAACTAAAAGCAGAACAACCGGAAGTATTAATAGAGCAAACGCCCAATAATTAATATGATTCTGTTTCATTCTATTTATTACTTTAACCGTTTCAATAAACAATGATCTTCATCAAAAAATAATAACTCAAAAGAACTTCTTCCTAAAATATACGATAAGCATAAAGATCTTTTTATTTATTCATTCATTATATTAACGAATTCTGCTTCCCATTGCTTTACAATCGTATCTAGAGAGAAACTCTTACTTTTTTCTATAGCAGCATTAGCCATCAAACAAAGCTTATCCTGATTGTTCATGACAACAGCCATTTTATTAGCCATGGCCTCTGCATCGAAACCAATATCTGATTTTGGCAAAATTACTCCGTCTTTACCATCTTCAATAATATCATCTACTGCCGAGAAGCTTTGATATACAAAAGGAACGACACCAAAACTCATACTTTCAGCAAGCACCAAAGGAAAACCTTCAAACTCAGAAGTAAGCATCAGAAGAGAAGCTCGTTTATAATAAGGTACAGGTTTTTGGAAGCCTTCAAAATTAACACGTTTCAACCCTAAAGCTTTCGCGTGATTCACCAAATTATCTCTATCCTCACCGTCACCAACTATAGTCAAAGACCAATCGGGGAAACAATCTTCCAGATAATTCCAAGTATCAATTACTCTATATGCCCGTTTAACAACTGACTCTAATCTACCCACATAGATAATTTCTTTCTTTTTATCTGCCAGAGAAAAAGGTTCATTATCCACAGTTACAGGATTTGTTTGCACCACGAGTTTTGAGGGATTCTTGATACCTGTAAATTCCTTAAACAAATCAACAAAACTAGGAGAAAGGACCTCATAAGCATCGCTATGATTATAAACATATCGCATGCTTGTGCTTGTAATGAACCTAAAGCACTTCAACTTAAGTTTCAACAAGGACTTGCGAAATGTAGACTGAGTTCTTTGAATATCCAAATTGACAGAAGCGATGCGACCATTCGTGTTTACTTGTGAATGATAAACAGATATAACTTTTACATCCATCCCCTTACGTGCCTTATTGACTACACGGATAGGTAGAAAAGGTAGTCCCCACTGATTAACTACGATTTGAATCTTCTGTTCAATCAAAATTTTACGAATAAGTTCAACATTATCCTTGGAATTTTTATAGCCATATCCAATATATAATTTGATGTCTTTCGGAAGTCTTTCCTTCAAAACTTGATCTTTTTCAAAGAAAGCAAAAATCGAAACCTGATGACCTCTAGCTATTAGAGCTTTTGCTAAAGCCATAGTTACGACTTCAACTCCACCTACACCAAATGATTTTGTATAAAAAAGAATGTTCATAAATTATAAAGCGAACCAATATCTATAAATTTGTTTATAATCTACGTCATGACCTCTATCTCGAATTTTTCTGGCAGGATTTCCCCCAACAATAGTCCAAGGCTCCACATCTTTAGTTACAACACTACCAGCTAATACAATAGCGCCTTCACCAATAGTTATGCCTGGCATAATTAATGCATTAGAAAATATAAAAACATTATCTTCTATTGAAACAGGAGCACCCTTTGTCTTAAATTGAGAATCATTCAAATCATGACCTAACGTATAAATCTTAGTATTATGGGCAATACCGACATTGTTTCCGATATAGATACCCCGGCGATTATCAAGGTAACAACCAAAATTAATGACAGTATTCTGTCCAACACTCATCTTACCGACATGAAAGAACTTACATCCTCGATGGATACAAGACTTGCCCCCCCATATCCGTATTCCGAACATTCTCAAATAGTAATTTCGAAGGGGATTCGGTATCAATTGATAAGATACATTAAGAAATTCCACCAATAGGAATTTACATTGAAGAAGTATTGCTTTCATTATTATCTTTTTAAAAGGGCTACTCAGCTTGCCCAGAAAAGTAGCTTAAAAAAATAAAAGGATCAAGCCTTTCGCCCCAAAATTATTATTCTGCAAATATCTTACGAAATTTTTCTTCTGAATTTGCATTATACGTAGTCTCTATCCTTCCCAACGTCACGGCTTTTTCCATTGCAGCAGCTAGCTCTTCTACATTTTCCTTAGATGCCAAATAACCTGTTCTTCCTTCAGAAACAATTCTTTCAATAACAGGAATACACTTAAATGCAGCAACGGGAGTACCTAAATATAAAGCTTCTATCATAACATTAGGCAAACCTTCATTACGAGAAGACAAAACAAAGCAATCAGCATTTGTCATATATATATAAGGATTGCTTTTAAAACCAGTAAACTCCACAGAACCTTGAAGTTCGTTATGTTTTACAAAGTTTTGCAATTCTTGGCAAACAGGATTATCCTTATTATAGTCTCCAACTATGTACAGTTTAGAATTATTTATATTTCTTTTCACAATACAGAAAGCTTTCAGCAATAAATCAAATCCTTTATCTCGATGAAATCTTCCAACGGCAACAAATCTCGCATTAACATCGTCTTCTCCAAAAGGACTTTTCTCAGCCAAGCACTTATTAATATATTGCTTATCTATTGCATTTGGAACCGTATGAACCAACTTTTTGGAAAGGTGCAACCCTTTTATTAACCCATCTCTCATTTCATCAGTTTGAGCAATGATATAATCAGCAAATGGATAAGTAAGTCCTAATCTCAATTTTTGAATGAAACTTTGGGTATATAAATAATTCTCATTTCTAAGAATTACCTTACAATTCAAAAATCGCGAAGCTACTATTAGACGCCAATTAACAGGCATTCCTGCTCCATAAACCACATCAGGTTTTTCTCTCTTTATCACGTTACGCATATTACTTATCAAATTATGCGTAAATTTCGGTTCCTTATGAAAAGTCCATACTCTATTATCAGGTAAAAACTTTTCCAACTGATTATTTGGACCAAATATATGATAAGAAACTTCAAACTGCTCATCACTCAAGCATTTTGAAATGACAATTGCCTGACGTTCTGCCCCTCCACATCCAGAGGGGATAAAGAAAATTACTTTACGTTTCATTTTGCTATATCTTTGGATGGTAATTCTATCATATTACCCAGTTTTATATCCCAAGATGCAGGTTCAAATTTAGCGAATCCACTTGAATCAAAAAATGTAATCTCACCAAAATAAACTCTATCATTTATTTCATAAAAATCCAAACGAACATGTGGTATACCCTGAGCTAATATTGAGGCAAGCTTCTTCATTTCATCAAAATGCTTAGGAAGATGTATTAATCCGTGATAATTTTCACCACCTTGCTTTAACTCCAGATGATGTAAATTCATATCATAATAGTCAAAACAAACTTTATTTTTTCTATCACTCGAAACAAACATGATAGCAGGTTCGCCATTGAAACAGAAAAACTTATAATCATTCAAATCTGTATCATTATTATCAACCATATATTTTTCTGCTATAATTTTTCTAGGCACATTTTGATATGGCCATTCCCGTCCTGACAAAAAATAATTTTCCTCCATTCCTCTTTTAAGATTAAACTTTACCTTTTCAACATCTAGATTTTCTTTATCACGACAAATGTACATTCCTAATCCAGAGTTATGATTACACTTTAAGACGAATTGATTTGGAAGACTATCAAAATCAATTTCATCAGGACTATCCCATACTCCTAAAGTTGGAATTATATACTCCTCACCAAGCATTTTTGCAGCATATTCCTTTGCTTTTACCTTATCAACCATTATAGTATATTCTGGTTTACGGTTATATAACTTCAACCATTGAAGTTTTTCATTAAAAGTTACAGGATGTTTTAAATTCATTTTTTTTCCAAAAGAAGCTCGATATCGCAACTTCAAATAGGTTTCATCATCCATCCAATCCATTAAATGCTTAGCTGCGAGCCAATTAAACACACAAAAAGGATTTTTGATAAATTTCAAAAAATACATAATCATTTTAATAATTTTCTTTTAATATTTCGTAATTTAATTAGAACAAAATCAATAATAGAAATGTTTTTTAGCAAAAACAAATCATCTACGTATCTAGACATATCATATTTTGCAAGAATTTTATCTACTATAAATGAATCAACATCATAATTCTTCAATAAAAGTAGAGATTTTGCTGTAGCTAAAATTGTTATTTTTTCTAAAGATTTATACTTCAGTGTTATTTCAGATATATACTTATTTGCAATAACAATTTGCTCAAGTTTTTCCTTTGTCATAGGCATATGTGTAGTAGAAGCATTATTCATGAAATAATGATAAACAATGGCATCAGTACATACTGCTTTTCTTACAAATTTTACAAGTTGATAAAATAGCAAAGCATCTTCTGCATTTGTCATTCCGAGAATAGTTTCATAATTATGATCAAATAAATTTCTTGCAAATAATTTGCCACATAGATTATGAGAAAATTCATCTTTGAGTAAAGAATGATATATACCTAAAGAAGATGAACCATATGATAATTTATTTGTTTTAAATGTTTGACTACTACCATTAGGGAAAATCATATCAATAACTCCTCCTACTAAATCTGCATTTTCTGCTAAAGCTTTTGTAATTAGATCTTCTATTGCAGTATGTGGTAAATAATCATCACTGTCTACAAAAGTCACAAATTCCCCTTCAGCTTTCATGTAACCTTTTTGACGACTAATCATCGGTCCAGAATTAGCAACATTGCGAATAATTTTTATACGTTTATCCTTTTTAAAATAATTTTTGGCAATTTCCATTGAATGATCAGAACTCGCATCATCAATAATAATTATTTCAATTGATGAATACGACTGATTAATCAAGGAATCTAAACATCTAGCAATGTACTTTTCCGCATTAAAAACCGGAATTATTATTGAAACCTTTTTCATCTTTTTAATATTATTGAAATTATATTTTTTCGTTCAAATTTATTAAAAAACAAGAAATAAACAAAAAGTAGAAATATAAACGAAGAAAAAACGATTTCTATGATAAGCTGCAATAGATTTTTCACAAGAATAAAATCAGAAAACTGATTACAAATAAACGAAGTCAAACTAAATGTTAAAGCTATTTCTCCAAATATGATAATTCCTTTCTTAAAAGATAAAGAATAGATCTTAGCAACACAAAAATAATTAAGTATATAACTCTGTAATATACCAAAGACCGAACATATAAGTAAAACTAGCTCTATGACATAATGAAAAGAACAGAAAAGAGACGCCACCTCATTTACTACAAATAAGTTACTTACACCTAATACAACTGTTGCAATTGCAGGTAATTTCACTCTATTCCAAGAGCGATAAACGTATGCTAAAATTCCACCTGCAGCATAAAAAGGAATGTATGATAATTTCAAAATCATCCAAATTGAATACTTCCCAAAATTATTCCCTAACCAAATATTTAATAAAGGGATCGAATATCCTGCTAAAGTACCAGCCAAAACAGCCGTAAAAACTCCTACCAACTTAGATTGAGTAAGAGATAAATTTACAACCTCTTTATGATTATTTCGAGAATAGGCAATTAATATTAATGGACCAAAAAGACTTCCCACAACCGTCACAATCATCATTACATAATGACCAAAATCACTAACAGCTCCTAAAGAGCCAGAATTTACTATTCCAAAATGATTATTAACAACTATATTATCTATTTTATATAGTGTCGCATCACCAATACTCTGTATCATTACCCAAATAGTCATAGTGCCAACTACCTTAAAGATTGTACTATCAAATAATGCCAATCTAATTTTTACAGCATTAGGCTTATATCTTATAAACAAAATTGAACTCACTATCAATATTATCAGTTCTGAAAGGAAATTTGTCAAACCTACATATATCAAATTAACTTCAAAGTTTTCAAAAAAGACTATTAATAGTAACAATTTTGCGACTATTCTAAATATTCTAATTACATTCAACCAATCCAATCGATTCTGTGCATATAACGTCTCATTTAATAAACTAGAAAATAGAGATATGAAAAAACTTCCCAAAGTATATGCAAATAAGACTTTGGCTTCAATCAACAACTGTGATGGTATCTCGAAAAAAGAATTTATTTTACATACAAAAAATATCAAAAACGGAAAACAAAAAACAACAAACAGCAATACGACAAAAAAAGAAGTCGATATATTGCGGCTAGCTTCTTCGTTTTTATTTTGCTGTAGTGCAACAGAATAGAACCGAGAAAAAGATGATGTTAATGCATTAGTTACAATAGTTATATATTGATTAATTAACATAGCTAAAGGTATCACACCATATGCAATAATTCCTAAATGATTTACCAAATATGGCGTATAATATAATCCAACAAAAATATTTACAATAAGTGCGATTATATTACTTATTAAATTATTTCTTACTTGACTCATATATAATTATTTGTAAGCACTCAATGCCTTTCACCTCATTTAGAATGAGGCGTTTAGCAGAGTGAAAAAGTTCATTTTTAA
>OBLI01002860.1_pt1 | contig 14007 bp, 13 predicted proteins | sample 1519701 | NCBI WGS metagenome assembly OBLI01 (sample SAMEA3663005, study PRJEB22513) | pig gut metagenome | biome: pig gut; feature: pig-associated habitat; material: faeces | place: France | collected 2012 | reverse complement strand
AAGTGGTAGGAGAGCGTTGTATTTAGCGTCGAAGGTATACCGGTAAGGAGTGCTGGAGCAAATACAAGTGAGCATGCAGGCATGAGTAGCGATAAAAGGGGTGAGAATCCCCTTCGCCGTAAACCCAAGGTTTCCTACGCGATGCTCGTCATCGTAGGGTTAGTCGGGTCCTAAGCAAAGTCCGAAAGGGGTATGCGATGGAAAATCGGTTAATATTCCGATACCAATATTAGTGTGCGATGGAAGGACGCTTAAAGTTAGTGGAGCTAGCGGATGGAAGTGCTAGTCTAAGGATGTAGATTAAGTGGTAGGCAAATCCGCCACTTTTTATTCGAGATCTTAAAGGCTCTCCAAAGTCTTCGGATAGCGGGGAGAATCCATGATACTATCGAGCCAAGAAAAGTTTCTAAGTTTAGCTAATATTGCCCGTACCGTAAACCGACACAGGTGGGTGGGATGAGTATTCTAAGGCGCGTGGAAGAACTCTCTTTAAGGAACTCTGCAAAATAGCACCGTATCTTCGGTATAAGGTGTGCCTAACTTTGTTAGTGGATTTACTCTACAAAGCATTGAAGGTTACAACAAAGAGTCCCTCCCGACTGTTTACCATAAACACAGCACTCTGCTAACTCGTAAGAGGATGTATAGGGTGTGACGCCTGCCCGGTGCTCGAAGGTTAATTGATGGGGTTAGCATTAGCGAAGCTCTTGATCGAAGCCCGAGTAAACGGCGGCCGTAACTATAACGGTCCTAAGGTAGCGAAATTCCTTGTCGGTTAAATACCGACCTGCATGAATGGCGTAACGAGATGGGAGCTGTCTCAAAGAGGGATCCAGTGAAATTGTAGTGGAGGTGAAAATTCCTCCTTCCCGCGGCAAGACGGAAAGACCCCGTGGACCTTTACTATAGCTTGACACTGCTATTTGGATAAAGATGTGCAGGATAGGTGGGAGGCTTTGAAGCTAGGACGCCAGTTCTAGCAGAGCCATTGTTGAGATACCACTCTTCTTTATTTGGGTAGCTAACTAGCTTGAGTTATCCTCAAGTAGGACAATGTCTGGTGGGTAGTTTGACTGGGGCGGTCGCCTCCCAAAATGTAACGGAGGCTTACAAAGGTTGGCTCAAAATGGTTGGAAATCATTTGTAGAGTATAAAGGCATAAGCCAGCTTAACTGCGAGTCATACAAGACGAGCAGAGACGAAAGTCGGTCTTAGTGATCCGGTGGTTCTGTGTGGAAGGGCCATCGCTCAAAGGATAAAAGGTACCCCGGGGATAACAGGCTGATCTCCCCCAAGAGCTCACATCGACGGGGAGGTTTGGCACCTCGATGTCGGCTCATCGCATCCTGGGGCTGGAGCAGGTCCCAAGGGTTTGGCTGTTCGCCAATTAAAGCGGTACGCGAGCTGGGTTCAGAACGTCGTGAGACAGTTCGGTCCCTATCTGCCGTGGGCGTAAGAAGATTGAGGAGAGTTGACTCTAGTACGAGAGGACCGAGTCGAACTGGCCACTGGTGTATCAGTTGTTCTGCCAAGAGCATCGCTGAGTAGCTAAGCCGGGATGTGATAAGAGCTGAAAGCATCTAAGCTCGAAGCCAACTCCAAGATGAATCTTCTTTTAAGAGCTCTAGTAGACTACTAGTTTGATAGGCTGGGTGTGTAAGTGATGAGAGTCATTTAGCTGACCAGTACTAATAGCTCGTTTGCTTATCTTATAAGCATCACTTCCTTGTTAAGGATAAAAAACTTACTTCGTCTTTTTGGTGCTTTTTACCAAAGTTCGCTTGTGCTTCACTGCGACGCACAAGAGTGCGTCTCATTCGCAGACACTCACTTTGGCAAAAATCCCTCAAAAATGCTCGCAAGTTTATCTTTTACAAGATAATTATAGAATTTATTAAACCTTTGGCTTTTAACTTTAACAAACTAGCATTGTTAATTAAGAAATTACAGTTTATCTAGGGAATTGTAGAATTCCTATAAGAAAGAAAATAAAATAAGAAATAAAAGACGAAGTAATTTTTTAATTAACAATGCTCGTGGCTATACAGACGAGGAAACGCCTTGCTCCATCTCGAACCAAGAAGCTAAGCTCGTCATGGCTGATGATACTATCTCTTACTGGGACTGGAAAAGTAGGTCGCTGCGAGCTTTGTTAAAAGATTTCTTTTTTATTCTTATTTCTTTTTCATCCTATTTCATAAAATCAATTTAGATTAATTAAAATATTTTATAATTATTAAAAGCTTTATGAACTTTATTTTTAAATAAATTCATTTTACTTGTTAATTTCTTTTTATTTTACGCTATAATTAAAACTTCAATTTTATTTTAAAGGAATTACTATGAAAAAATTACTTTTACTTCTAGCTATGCTAGCTAGCCTTGCCTTTGGCGCTGTGGATTTAAATACAGCTAGCAAAGAAGAGCTAATGAGCCTAAAAGGCATAGGTGCTGCTAAAGCAGAAGCTATCATCGCAGCTCGTCCTTTTACAAGCACTGATGAGATTAAAAAGGTAAAAGGCATAGGCGAGAGTATTTACAATAATATCAAAGATGAGATTATTGTAAAGTAAGTTTGCTGTGTTATACTAGGAATTCTAGAATTTCTAAGAAAAATTGCTAAGAAAATCTAGAATTACTAGTAAATCTAAGTAGGAATTCTAGTTTAAGAATTCTAGATTAGGAATTCCTAGTAAATCTAAGTAGGAATTCTCTTTGGGAATTCTAGAATTCCTGGGCTGTTTTTGGGGGGTTAGGAATTCTAGATTTAGTCCTAGGAATTCTAGTTTAAGAATTCTAGAATTCCTAGTAGAACTAAGCAGGAATTTTAGATTAGGAATTCTAGAATTTCCTACTATGTCATCCCTCAGCTTGACTTGGGGATCTCTATATGGAATTCTAGAATTCTTTGTGATGAGATCCTAGGGTCAAGTCGGGGGATGACACAAGGCTTGGGAAATCTAGAATTTCTAGTAAATTTAAGTAGGAATTCTAGATTAAGAATTCTAGTTTAGTCCTAGGAATTCTAAAATTTAGAAAAATCTAGAATTCCTAAAAAAATTGCTAAGAAAATCTAGAATTCCTAGCATAAAATATCTAGGAATTCTAGATTTATTTATTTTTAAAATTGCGGAATTCTAGAATTCCGCAATAAAGCTTCAACTCTACCACTAAAAGTTACATAACAAATATACTTACGAATCCCTAGGATCTACGATTTTGCCGGCGATTGCGCTGGCTGCAACCACTGCCGAGTTTGCTAGATAAACTTCGCTTGTAGGATCGCCCATGCGGCCTACGAAGTTGCGGTTTGAGGTTGAGATGCAGCGTTCTTTTGCAGCTAGAATTCCCATATATCCACCAAGGCACGCTCCGCAAGTTGGGTTGCTTACCACTGCGCCAGCCTCTGCGAAAATATCCATTAGTCCTTCTTTTTGCGCTTGTAGGGCGATTTTGCTAGTGGCTGGGGTGATGATTAGCCTTGTGTGTTTGGCTACTCGTTTGCCTTTTAGGATTTTAGCTGCTATTCGCAGATCGCCCAAGCGGCCGTTTGTGCAGCTGCCGATGAAGGCTTGATCTATTTTTATATCATCTTTTTGAGCCTGCCTTACGCTTTTTCCATTGCTTGGCAAAAATGGATAAGCGATCACCGGATCAAGCTTGCTAACATCGATTTCTAGCACTCTTGCGTAGTTTGCGCCCTCATCGCTGTAATGTAGGCGTGGCTCGCGAGCTAAGTTTTTGTCACTTAAAAACTCTTTTGTTATCTCATCAACGGCGATTATTCCATTTTTGCCGCCAGCTTCTATTGCCATGTTACAAAGGCTAAAACGCCCATCCATATCAATGTAGCTCATCGCCTCACCAGTAAATTCTAGCGCTTGATATAGCGCACCATCGACTCCTATTTGGCGGATGATTTCAAGGATGAGATCCTTGCCGTAAATATGCTCGCCTGGCTTGCCTTTAAAATCCACTTTTATAGTAGCTGGGACTTTAAACCAGTTTTTGCCAGTAATCATTGCGTATGCTAGATCCGTGCTACCCATGCCGGTGCTAAATAGCCCGAGAGCTCCATGAGTACAGGTGTGCGAGTCAGCACCGATTACCACATCGCCTGGGCTTACTAGGCCTTTTTCAGGGATTAGGGCGTGCTCAATTCCCATGTCTTTTTCATCAAAAAAGTATTTTAGATCGTGTTCGGCGGCAAAATCACGGCTGATTTTTGCCTGATTTGCGCTCATTATGTCTTTGGCTGGGATGTAGTGATCCATGACAATTGCGAAGTTTTCAGGCTTAGCAAGAGCCTTTGCGCCACTTTCTTTAAAAGCACGGATTGAAATCGGCGTTGTGATGTCATTGCCGATTGTCATATCGATTTCGCTCTCTATTATCTGTCCTGCTCGTACTTCACGACCCACATGCTCGCTAAATATTTTCTCTGTGATTGTTTGTGCCATTTTTTATCCTTGTGATTTAAATTTGCGTTATTATAGCGAAAATTTTTGATATAGTGATTTTTATGTATCAAATCACCAGCAAAAGGCACTTAAAAATCTATAATTCCCTAGTTTTTTACAGCTGTCACAAGCCAAAAACACTGTGCGAGTTTAGGGAATTCTAGAATTGCTTAGCTTATAGCAAATCAGCGTAGCTCTCGCTTCTCATTACTTTTGCTACGTATGAGCAAGTAGGGATGATTTTTATGCCCTGTTTGCGAGCGTTATCAAGCAACTCGTTAAGCAGCATTTTTGCTATGCCTCTGCCCTCGTGGCTTTTTTTGACAAAGGTGCGATTTAGCTCCCATTTTCCGTCATTTTCTACAAAAGCGCACTCGCCTACAAACTCGCCGTTATCATAGCAAGCCGTGCGAGAGCCCTCAAAAACTATCATCAAACTCATCTTGCCCCCTACTCAGCCACGCAAATTTGCTTATTTACAATAGCCCTTAGCGTAAAAAATGAATTTACTATCACGACTAGGCACAGCAAGGCAAAAACCACATAAGCAGCAAACCCCAAGCTATAATCTAGCTCGCTAGCCTTATGTAATGCCACACAAAGCGCAGCCAAAGGAAAGCTAAAAGCCCACCACGACAAAAAGAACTTTAAGCCTATGAAATTTCGCCACATAAACACAAGCAAAACCGCAAAAAACACCGCCACGCTAAGCAAAATATAAGCAAAAGCTCCAAAGCCACTAAGCCTAACAAAGTCCAAAAACGCAATGCTAGGCGGCGCTATAAAAATAAAAAGCGTAGGCATAAACTTACTTGGCAGTTGTGGATGAAAAATCAGCCTATAAAACAGCACCGAAAATAGCGCCATATAAAAAAACAAGCCAAAGCCAAAGTAAAACCACAGCCACGGCGCAAGCTCTGGGCTAGCAATAGGCACGAGCAGATTGCCAACTACTGGGATAAACCACGCTGGATTGCTATGAGTGATGTTAATATCACGCTCTACCCACGCACGAAGCACAAAAAGCGTGATATAGCTTTGTGCGATCACCCCAGCGTAAAACAGCCAAGCAGCCACGCTGCCTTCATAAATCATCGCTAGTAGCAGCAGCGAAATGCTAAATGCGGCGAAAAAATTTAGCCTAATAGGGTGGTTTAACTCTTTTTTAAACTCAGCGTTAAATGCTACGATTTTGACAGCATAAAGCACGCAAATAAGGGCAAAAAGTAAGGTGCTAAGTGCCCTTAGCGCTAGAAAAATATTTTCATCAAATCCAAGCTTTAAAACTGCTATGCTAAGCCCACCAAAGCCCATAATAACAGCAAAAAACATTATAGGAAACTCTTTAATTCTACTCATTTTTATCCTTTAAAACTCATAGAAGTGGAATTCCAAAAGCCCTGTCAAAGGAGGTAAGGAGGAAAAACCAGGGCTTTTGGAATTCCACTTTTTTGGCTGGGAATTCTAGAATTCTAGTTATTTCTACATTTATCCTTAAACCACGGCAAATAGCGATACAGTGGGCATCCATACACAGCAGTTATCACAAGCCACGCACCAAAAAGCCACCACCAGCTCTCACAAATAAAGCCAAAAAAATAAATCAAAGCCGAGCCCAAAACCAGCATAATAGTCTTATCCCAAAAAGCAAATCTACACATAAATCCCCCCTTAAAACCACATTCGCTTAATTATATTTGTTTTATTAGCTATCATATAGCTAAACACGCCAAGCACATGCATAACAATAAGCAAAGGCAAAATCTTTGTAAGAATTCTATGAATATAGCCACAAAGATACTCGCTCATATTTTCATACATGCTAAAATCATTTGCTCCGCTCATAATCGCCCCAGCCACGCCACTTTGTAAGTTTAGAGCAAATCCGCTAAGTGCTATCAAAAACACACACAAATAAATGCCAGCGTGATTTGCCTTTAAAAGCAAGGCTCTGGCTGGGCTCATCTTTAAAGGCTCAGTTTTGCTACCAAAAATAAAATAAAGCCTAACAAGGCTTAGCACCATAACCACAAAGCCCAAAATGCTATGAAGCTTGATATTTGGCAGTTTTTCTAGCGTGTTTGGGATATTTGCCAAAACAAAAGTCCCACTAAGCAGCAAAAACGCTAAAAGCGGCACAGACACCCAGTGTAAAATCACAGAAATTTTAGAATATTTCATTTTTTCTCCTTAAATTATATTCATTAGTTTTTTGTATTGCTTGCCACTTTCTCCTAACACTAGCATAGTGCCTTTTATATCAAAAGGCGGTATATCAAGCGGTCGTGGTGGCGGACCAAAGGTATTTACCCCACTTTCATCAAACTCGCCACCATGACAAGCGCATTTAAAGATTTTTTGGCTAGGTGCCCAGCTAGGTATGCAGCCAAGGTGAGTACAAAGACCGATAGCAAGCATATATCTATCATCGCCGATAACGACATCACGCTCATCATTTATTTTCATATCAGGCGATTTTTTTATGATGAAAATCGGCTTTTTTCTCCACTCAAATTGCGCAAACTCGCCACTTTTTAAAGGACTTAAATCAATGCTAGTAAATCCAGCTGATCTCACGCTAGGCAGTGGGTCCCAGCTCTTTTTCATAGCACCAAGGGCAAAAAGTGCGCCAACCCCAGCCACAGCCCCAAAGCTATATCCTATAAAACTCCTTCTAGAACTCATTTTGCCCCCTTAAACTCTGCCAGCTAGCATACCATACATTACCATAGGCTTAAAGCCATAGAGCTTGATTAGCCAGTTCATGTAGCTCTCTCTTGTCGCCCCAAAACACGGCATTGACGATGCTGTGCCTTGCCAGTTAAACTCAACCATTATCGCCTTGCCGTATTCGCTTAGAAACGGACAAGCCGTGTAGCCATCGTATTTTGCGCTAAGACTCTCGCCTTTTATTTGGCTGATTATGTTTTGGGTTAGCAAGGGATACATTTTGCGTATGCTAGCGCCTGTTTTGCCCATAGCTGTATTTATGACATCGCCGATAGCAAAGATATTTTTGTATTTCGTGCTTTGAAGCGTCTGTTTATCCACATCTACAAAGCCTAGTTTGCTAGTGCTTAGTCCAGCCTTAGTAAAAATCTCACTTGCTTTTTGCGTTGGAGTGAAGTGTAACCAGTCAAATTTTACTTCTTTATACTCTTTTGCGGTTTTTTGTTCGCCGTTTTCTTTATAATTCGTCCAAAACTCAAAAGTAGCCGTGCTTTTTGCCTTATCAATCGCCACTATTTGGTGACGCAGATTAAAAGGCATTTTGTTAGAACTAGCCTTTGCTTGCATTATCCCAGCATATGTAGGGTCAGCAAAGAGACTAGCCCCACCGCAAAATAGCTCCACTTCGCATTTGTCTAGATTGCCAGCGTTTTTTGCCCTAGAATGGCTCATAAAAAACATTTTTTTATTTGCCCCTGAGCATTTCATAGGCGTTCTTGGCTCGGCAAATACAGCCTTGCCACCATTATTAGCGAAGTTTTCCATGAGCTTATTTGTTTTTATAGCGCCATTTAGAGTGTAGATTGTGGAGATTTTCACGCTCTCATCATTTATATCATCTTCGCTAAGCCCATCAATAGCGCTAAAATCATACTCCACGCCACTTGCGATTATTAGATAATCATAGCTAAAACTCTCATTATTATCTAAAATCAGCGTGTTTTGCTCTGGTGTTAGTTCTTTTACATTTTGTTTTACCCATTTTACGCCATCTGGGATATAATCAGCCTTAGCAAACTCCACATCGCTTTTTTGATAAAAACCTATGCCTATTAGCGTAAAGCCAGGTTCATAGTGAAAAATCTCTTTTTTATCAAAAAGCATGATTTGTGCGTTTGGTAGCTCTTTTCTTAGCTTAGCTGAGAGACTAATACCCCCAAGCCCAGCACCCAAAATAGCAATTTTTGCTTTTATATCGCTGTTTTGTTCTATATTTTTTTGGGCCCCGTCAGCATTAGCAAGCGAACCAGCCAAAGCCCCAAAGCCTATTATTTTTAAGGCATCTCTTCTTTGTAGCATTTTGCCCCCTTAGCGATTTGGCAGCGAGCAGCGGTTTAGAAAATAGCAAGCCGGACAAAAGCCTGTAATGCCTACTAGAAGTGGCACAAAGCCTATTAGGCTAAGCCAAGGATTTACAAAAAACAATCCAAAAATTAACGCCACTCCAAGCAAGACTTGAAACATTCTTTTATTTTTGCTTAACATTTTTTCTCCTTTGAGTTTGTAGGGAATTCTAGTTTAGGGAATTCTCTTTGGGAATTCTAGTCTAGGGAATTCTAGAATTCCCTAGACTTTTAAAAGCTCATCAAATGCTTTTGTAACCGCATCTTGCGAGCTTGGCTCTACTAGGCGAGTGCCTACTTCTTTGCCTTCTTTGTAAAAAATAATAGTTGGGATTTTTCGCACATTAAGGCTGTCTTTTAGCTCACCAGCCTCATCAAAATTCACGCCAAAAAAGTTAATTCTATCAGCATAAGTAGGGATAACTCGCTCTAAAATAGGCTTTAAAGCGATGCAGTCTTTACACCAAGGCGCACCAAGGATAACTACGCAAAGTCCCTTGCTAGTAGCATTCTTATAAGAGTTTTTGTCTAAATATGTCATTTTTGCTCCTTTAAAATTAAAGTGAGCGAATTGTAAGGATTTAAGAAGTTATTTTCAGTAATAATGTTACAAAAGATTTTTATAAAAGTGTGATTTCCCCGCGTTTTTGGCGTATGATCCCAGCTTTTTCTAGCTCTTTTAGCACCCTTGAAATCGCCTCTCTTACGCTACCTAGCTCGTTTGCGATTTGTGCGTGAGTGCAGGTGCAAACGCCATTTTGCGAGTTTTGGCGCAAAAAATCTAGAATTCTCTCTTTTAAAGGCGCAAAAAGTGCCACGCTTAGCACAGAGACACTGCTGTAAAAACGCCCGGCTAAAAGCGATAAAATGTGATTTGCAAAAAGCGGATATTTTGCCTTTAGCTCTCTAAAAAGCCCTGCTGGCAAGCTCTCAAAGGCGCACTCGCTAGCTACTTCAATGCGAACTCTAGAGCCAAAAGCATCAAGGCAATCAGCGCAAACTAAGCACTCATCGCCACTTTTTAGGCTAAAAAGCGCGATTTCTCTATTTTCGCTACTAGCATAGACCTTTAGCTCGCCGCTTAGCACGCTTACAAATCCATAGCAAAAATCATTGTAAAAAACCTCGCCTTTTTTGGCTTTAAAGCTTTGTATTTTACTCTTTGCAAGGTCCAAGTCTTGTACGCTAAATCCGTAGTTTTCTAGCTTCATTTTTTGCCCTTTTTTTTTGTGATTATAGCGAAAATTTTTGATATAATGCGACTATGAAATATTTTATTTTAAATCAAATTGCTAGTTTTTTAGAACAAAATGCCTATAAAATAAGCTCTATTTGGCGCAGTAGCGACCTTTGTGTAAATCTAGAATTCCAAGGCAAAAAAGATGCCAAGCCCTTTACTCTCTGCTTTGATATGAGCAAAAGTGATTCAAGCATTTATAGCGCAAAAAAGGGCGCAAATAAAGAATACAAAGCGCCTTTTGATGTGCTAGCAAAAAAGCGCCTTACAAATGCCAAAATCACTAGTGCAAAAACCCTGCCAAGTAATAGAATATTAGAGTTTGCTACCACGCAACAAGGCTCGTATAAAGAGCTAAAAAGCAAGCTTATTTTTGAGTTTACCGGCCGTTTTACAAATGTGATTATAACTGACGAGCATAGTGTGGTTTTGGGCGCACTTCATCTTTTTAAAAACACAAAGCGTGATGTGGTGGTGGGCAAAGTGCTACCAAATCTAGAATTCCATGAAATAAAAGAAGCTCCAAGCGATGAAATAAAGGACTTTTACGAGTTTTTTGATAGCGAAGCAAGACGCATAAAAAACAAAGCTCTAAGCACGCTAAAACAAAGCAAAATCGCAAGTGTGGATAAAAAAATCGCAAATATTAACGCTTTGCTAGAAAAATTGCCAAAGAAAGAAGAAATAGAAAGCCTTTGTGCTAAAAACTTTGCTAAGGCAAACGCTCTAAAAGCGAATTTATTTAAGATAAAAGACTATGAGCGTGAGTTTTTTCTTGATGGGCTTAGTTTTAGCACGGATAAGCCTGCGAAAGAGGCCTTGGATGAGCTTTTTAAAAGTGCTAAAAAACTGCGCCAAAAGGCTGCTAACATAAGCCTAGAAGAGCAAAATCTAAATGAGAAAAAGGACTTTTTGCTAGGGCTTAAAACTGCGATTTTAGCTGAGAGTGAGGCTGAGAATTTAGAGGTTTTAGCACCTAAAAAAAGAGTAGCTAAAAAAAGCGTTCACAGCGACTTTTGCCAGGATTTTTACAAAGGCGAGTATAAAATCAGCGTGGGCAAAAACGAAAAAGGCAATGCTTGGCTTTTAGAAAATGCTAAAAAAGATGATGTGTGGTTTCACCTTCAAGGCTACAAGGGCGCGCATGTCATCATAAAAAGCAATAAACAAAAGCTAAATGATGAAATAATAGCCTTTGCGAGTCGTATGTGTGTGCTTTTTAGCGGTCATACTCGTGGGTCATTTCAGGTAGATTTCACCAAACGCTCAAATATCAAGGTGGTAAGCGGAGCTTTTGTAAATTATGTAGATTATAATACTGTGGGGGTAAAAATATGATAAAAGTATGTTTTTTGGGGCCTTTATCGGCTCTTGGCGAGTGCGAGTATGACTGCGCTAATCTAAGCGAGCTTAAAGAAACTTTAAGCAAAGATGAAAGACTAACAGGCTGGCTAAAAGACTGCGCTCTAAGCTTAAATGATGAAATAATCACGGATCTAAACACGTCTTTAAAGGACGGCGATACTCTTTTTGTATTGCCCCCAGTTTGCGGCGGATAGACAAAAAGCCGTGATTTTAGCGAGCAAAACGAGCTAAAAAGCTTAGGTCTAAAAAAGGCTAAGAATTCTAGAATTCCCTACTATGTCATCCCCCAGCTTGACCCGAGGATCTCTATATGAAATTCTAAATTTATTTGTGATGAGATCCCCCGATCAAGTAGGGGGATGACACAGAACACGTAAGTCAAGGGATGACACAAGGCTTGGGAATTCTAGATTTTAGACTAGGAATTCTAGAATTCCCTAGAAAAAATCAAGAAAAAAACTCACCTTAGCCACTGCTGTGAGCTCTTTTGTATATTTTCTCTCATTACTGAGATGCCACCTGCTATGTTAAATAGCCAAGTGCCATGGACGCTAACCCAAAGAAATAGCTTTTCTTTTTTCTCTTCGTCAGTATCGCTAGGGCGAGCTAAGATAGCAGTTAGTTCTAGTTCTTGGTGTTGGATGTAGCTATTTAGCACAGCAAAGTATGTGCTTGTAAATATTTTATCATCTAAACCAAGTTTAAAATCATCAATTTCCAAGGCTAGATCTTTTAGCTTTTCGTAGTTGATTTTGTCATTTTTTCCCTGGGCTTTTAGTTTTTTAGCTAGTTCTATTTGCTTGGCTAGTTTTAAAAATAGCTTTTCACATTTTTTTTGTAATTTTTCTCCGTATTTTAAAGCAGATTTTACATACTTTGAATATTTTTTATATTTGGCTTCTTTTTGTCTATCATTTAGCTTTTTTGGCAGAGAAAAATGCGGTTTTACCTCAGTTAAAACTTCTTTTTCTAAGATTTCTTTAAAAGGCACTTCTGTAGTTCCTGCTATTCTGGCGCCACCTTCGGTGCAGTTGTAGATTTGTAAATTTTTATATAGAGATTTTATCTTAACGATGTCTGCCTCAAAATACTGCCTAAAAAGATTCCAAGTCATCATAGTCTCTACCATACCATCACCGCCATAAGCCGGGGCGTATTCAGTATCTGCTAACTTGTCTAGTTCAGCAGCTGCGGTGGCTGTGTGACCTACTGCGTGCGTGCTTCTGTTTTTTCCGTAAGCTAGGTCTTGTCCTATGAAAATGATTTTTTCGTGTTCTAAATACGCGGCTAAATCAAAAGCAAAATGCGCAGCCGATGGCCCATTGCAAAGATAGCCAAAGTCCTTATCATCAAAGCCAAATTCATAAGCTAATGGACGAAAAATATAGCTAGAGTTTCTGCCTTTTAGATATTTTACTGTATTTGGGTGCGTAAGGGTTGTAGCGCAAAATATAATCTCATCATCAAAAGCACTCACAGCTGAGTTAAAAAACTCAGAAGTTTCAGGGCATCTCTCCATTGTAGCAACAAAATCAGGCTTTATGCCATGGGCTTTTAGTATAGAGTAGCTTGCATCTACGCTGATTATGGTGGCGTGAGATTGTACTTTTTTTAGTAGTTCTAGCTGTTTGTCTAGGCTTGGGCCTGTTGAGACTATGATAGCGGTTTTGGTTTTTTTGCTTCTTTGTTTTTTGATATGGCTTAGTGGAATGCTCTCAATCATATCTGGGATATGTTCTGTGGTTTGCCTCACTCCTATTAGTGAGTCTACGCCGTCGTTGCCAGCGATTCTAAGGTGTTGCATGAAGGCTTTTGTCATATTCTCGTTGATTAGGCTCATGTCGCTAGTGTAACGCTCATAAAAAGGCGAAGTGAGATAAAGATCATAAAGCCTAGCGCAGCTTAGCACATCTTTTAGCCCTGCTATGTGAAAGTAGTCCGTAAACTCCATTACATCTGTTTGAAAAATAACTAAGCGAGAGCCCGTAATCTCAGCACTAAAATCGATCAAATGTAAAACTATATAAATAATCTCAATCTCTGGTTCAAACACCACTGTAGTGCTATGAGCTGGGTTGCCTAAAATGCCTTTTAAAAGCACGCCATTTCCAAGTCCGTAGATAAAAAGTGCTTTGTAGCGGGAATACTCTTTTTCAAAGCTTTCAAGCTGTTTTTCTAGATCGCTAACTGGATTTTCATACATATAGCGTGAGCCATCAGCGGCTATTATATTTATATCTATGGGGTCTTTGCCTGTGTAGAGATTAAAGCGTTCGTTTGTGTTAATTTCAAGTAGCTTTTTGGCTAGCGGAGCTGAGTAAATAGCTACTGCTAGCAGGTTTTTTTCAAACTTTGATATCGTACCTTTTTTCTTTGCTATTGCTTCTATTTGGCGTGAGAATTCTTCATTTGTCATTTTTTTATCCTTTTTTTGTTTATGGAATTCTAGAATTCTTATTTTAGCCAGAGGGATGATTTTTCTAGATTTTCTCTCATTACAGATATCATACCAGCTATGCTAAATAGCCAGTGTCCATGGACGCTTACCCACTCTAAGAGCTTTTCTTTTTTCTCTTCATCGTTATTGCTTGGGCGGACTTTTATAGTGGTAAGTTCTAGTTCTTGATTGTGGATAAAACTAGAAGTAATAGTATAATAAGTATCCCTAAATAGCTTATCTTCAAAAAACTCTTTTAGCTTGTCTAGTTTGGCTGAGATATTTTGTAGGCTGTCAAAGTCTATTTGCTCATCTTTACCTTGTTCTTTTAGTTCTTTTGCTAGTTCAACTTGCTTTGCTAGTTCTAAAAATAGCTTTTCGCATTTATCTTGTAAGTCTTTGCCATAAGCTATGATTTTTTGTATATGCTTTTTG
>OBLI01002857.1_pt1 | contig 14015 bp, 8 predicted proteins | sample 1519701 | NCBI WGS metagenome assembly OBLI01 (sample SAMEA3663005, study PRJEB22513) | pig gut metagenome | biome: pig gut; feature: pig-associated habitat; material: faeces | place: France | collected 2012 | reverse complement strand
ATAATAATATTTTACCATGAATGGAGTGCCTTATGCTAGTTTGTCAACAATCTGAGCAGCAGGTGCGTTTTGTTAGAAACGTAACTGCTGCTTTTACTTTTAACATTTTTTATATCTAACATTTTTCCGTATAGAAGTAACAGCAGCGGGTGGCAGGAAAAGAAAAAATGATATACAATTCTATTCAGAAAGAGGGAAAACGGTAGAATTAAAAGTAGCAAAACAATATACAACAATATAATTGTGCGTGTTTTTTAGGTGAAGGAGACGTTTTATGACAATTCAGTTTGACAATTTGCACAAACAATTTCATCTTTGCAATGATAGCGTGAGTTACATTTTTAAGGTTTTGCGCAATGGCCATCTGGGACAGCTTTATTTTGGCAGGCGGCTGCCCCTGGACAGGGATTATGGATATTTGCAGGATTTGGTGCATTATCGTCCTATGTCAGCTCAGGCCTATGAGGGGGAATATACCTTTTCACTGGAGCAGATTAAGCAGGAGTATCCTTCCTACGGCACTACTGATTTTCGTGAGGGTGCTGTGGAGGTGGCACAGCAGGATGGCAGCAGGCTGAGTGATTTCTGTTATGTCTCCCATGAGATTGTGGCAGGGAAGCCTGTCCTGTCCGGCCTGCCTGCCACCTATGCGGAGCAGCCTGAGGAAGCGGAAACCCTGTTGATAACCTTGCAGGATGCCAGGAATGGCATGGAGCTGGTGTTGTCCTACACGATTTTTGCAGAGGAGGCCGCTATCGCCAGAAGTGCCTGGTTCCGCAACAACGGCTCTCAGGTGGTCAGGCTGAACCGGGCCATGAGCCTCAGCCTGGATATGCCGGATGCAGATTTTGATATGGTGCAGTTCTCAGGCTGGTGGAGCAGGGAACGCCACAAGCTGGTTTCCCATCTGCGCCCTGGTATTCAGTCCATTGGCAGCCTGCGTGGCCAGTCAAGTCATACCCACAATCCTTTCCTGATTTTGAAGCGGCCTAACGCAGATGAAAATCAGGGGGAGGCAATCGGCTTTTCTCTGGTGTACAGCGGCAATTTCCTGGCACAGGTGGAGGTTGATACCTTCAATACAGCCCGCATCATGCTGGGGATACATCCTCAGGGCTTTAGCTGGCAGCTGAAGCCGGGGGAGGAGTTCCAGACGCCGGAGGCGGTGCTGGTTTATTCCTGCCAGGGTATGAACGGCATGAGCCAGACCTTTCACAGCCTGTACCGCAGCCGTCTGGCCAGGGGGGCATGGCGTGACAGGGTTTGCCCGATTTTGATTAACAATTGGGAAGCCACCTATTTTGATTTTGATGAGGACAAGCTGGTCAGGATTGCTTCCAAGGCAAAGGAGGCAGGTGTGGAGCTGTTTGTGCTGGATGATGGCTGGTTCTCCACCCGCAGGGACGATTACCACGGCCTGGGGGATTGGTGGCCTACGGAGGGCTTGCTGCCCAACGGCATCAAGGGACTGGCGGAGCGCATCAATGGCATGGGCATGAGGTTCGGCCTCTGGGTGGAGCTGGAAATGGTCAACAAGGATACGGAGCTGTACCGGCAGCATCCTGACTGGATTATTCATGTCGAGGGGCGCAAGAGCTCCCACGGGCGCAATCAGTATGTGCTGGATTTATCCCGGCCGGAGGTGGTGGATTATATCCATGATGCCATCTACAAGGTTTTGAAGGATGCCAATATTGATTATATCAAGTGGGATATGAACCGCAGTATTACGGAGTGCGGTTCTGCCGGGTGGCCTGCTGAGCAGCAGGGGGAGATTTTCCATCGCTATATCCTGGGGGTATATGACCTCTATGAGCGTCTGACCAGTGAGTTTCCGCACATTCTCTTTGAGTCCTGTGCATCAGGCGGCGGACGCTTTGATCCGGGCATGTTCTACTATGCCCCGCAGGCATGGACCAGCGATGATACCGATGGCGGTGAGCGCATCTATATCCAGTACGGCACCAGCTATGGCTATCCTCTGTCCTTTATGGGCTCTCACGTTTCCATTACGCCAAATCATCAGGTATTCCGGGAAACCAGCCTGAAGCTGCGGGGGGATGTAGCTTACTTTGGCACCTTCGGCTATGAGCTGGATTTGGGCAGGCTGCCGGAGGAGGAGTTCCAGCAGGTCAAGGAGCAGATTAAGTTCATGAAGCAGTATCGGGAGCTGATTCAGTTCGGCACCTTTTACCGCCTGCTTGATCCCTTTGCCGGCAATGAGGCGGCCTGGATGGTGGTATCCCCTGACAGGAAGCAGGCTCTTGTGGGATATTACCGCCTGATGGCAAAGACCTGTACGCCATTTACCCTGACCAGGCTGCAGGGGCTTTTGCCGGAGGCTGAGTATGAGGTTCTGGTGGAGGGCAGGCAGGCCATGGGCAGCTTTACCGGCAGTGAGCTGATGGCAGCCGGCCTTGTGACCACTGATGAGTCCTGCGGTGAGCAGAAGACAGCGGAAAAGGTGGCCTGTGGCGATTTCTATTCCCGCCTGTTTGTACTCCAAGCAAAATAATTCGGTAGGCTGACCTTGAGCTATTTGTTGTTTACCAGGTAGAGGCTGTATTTGTTTTCCCGGCACAGGCGGCGGTAGGCGGAGGGGCTCATGCCCTTCTGCCGCTGGAAGGCCCGTGTGTAGGAATCGGTCTTGGCATAGCCGCAGGAGTAGGCGATGGTTTCAATGGAAAGGGCGGATGATTCCAGCAGATGGCCGGACTTGTTGATGCGGCACTGCTGAATGTATTCATGCGGTGACATGCCGATTTTTTCCTTGAAAAGGGTGGTCATGTAGCTGCGGTTCAGCCGCAGGTAGTCTGCCAGATTCTGAACCGTAAAGGGTTCGGACAGGTGGCTGCGGATGTAGGCGAGGCCGCTGGCAACATAGTCATCCGCCCTGGCAGAGGGCAGGGTATCCTTTTGGGCTTCGGCCAGAATGGCGAGAAATTCATTCAGCTGTGCCATGCGGCGGAAGCTGTTGGCAAGCTGGACATCCTGAAATTCCAGCATCCTGTCAATGCACTGTTCCAGTGCGTGTCCCTGCTCCGGTGTGCAGGAAAATATCGGCTCCTCCTGGCTGAGTCCCAGGGCTTCAATGATGCTGCGGGCCTCACTGCCGCTGAAGGCTACCCAGATGTAGCTCCAGGGCTCGCTGGCATCGCTTTCGTAGCGGTTGACGAAGCCCGGCTCGATGAGGAAGCCCTGCCCCTGATGCAGTCTGTAGGTCCGGGAGTCCCCGTGGTAGCTCTGGAAAACTCCCTTGCCTGATAGGATGTAATGGATAAGGTAATAAGGGCGCATGGCAGGGCCGTAATAATGGCCGGGATAGGTATGGGATTTGCCGAAGGTGGTGATGGATAAGCCTGCGCTGTGGGCAGTCAGCACAATGCCTTGTGCGTCTTCCATAGAAAACAGCTCCCTTCCTGGAGTTTATGATTTTTGCTAAAAGTATTGGATTTTCCTGTCAAGCTTCAGCTTGCTCTGTATATTACATAATGACTTTCTACTGACAATTGTATATCAAGATGTAACGGCTGACAATATGCTCAGTGTATTGAGCGTGTTTAAATATATGTGTGTAGTTTTGCATGTTTTAATATTTTAATATTTTAAGGAGTGATGGGTATGTATATTTCTGATTTGCTGACGGCTGACTGCATTGAGCTGGCTGCCGATGTAAAGACCAAGGATGAGGTGATTGCCAGACTGGCGGAGCTGCTGGAGAAAAACGGCATTGTAACTGATAAGGCTCTTTTTAGTGAGGCTGTAATGGCCAGGGAGGCTCTGGGTTCTACCGGTATTTCCGCAGGTATTGCCATTCCTCATGCCAAGAGCGAGGCAGTGGCCAGGCCGGGCCTCAGCGTGATCACGGTACCTGATGGTGTGGATTTTCAGGCCCGTGACGGCAAGCCGAGCAGGATTTTTTTCATGATTGCCGCACCGAAGGATGCCAATGACCTGCATATTGAAATGCTGGGGCATATCTCGCTGATTCTCATTGATGCCGCCAACCGCGAGAAGCTGCTGCAGGCAGATTCGGCAGCCAGGTTCCTATCCTATTTGGACAGGATGGAAGCCAAAAAATTCGTGGGAGTTGACTGAGGGGAGCCAGCTGCCCGGCTACAGGTGTAAGTGATTATAGTTTGTTAATATGGGGGTAAAGGTAATGGATAATGGTATTTCGTTTAAAGAAAAATTGTCATTTGGCATAGGTGCTTATGGTAAAGATCTGGTATACGGTATTGTAGCCACCTTTGTCATGGTTTACTACACTGATGTGGTGCAGGTTTCACCTGCTTTTGTCGGTGGTTTGTTCCTGGTAGCCCGTATCTGGGATGCGATTAATGATCCGATGATGGGCTTGATTGTAGATAATACCCATACAAAATATGGTAAGTTCCGTCCGTGGATTTTGGCAGGTACGATTATCAACTCCGTTGTGCTGGCACTGCTGTTCCTGAATCCGGCTGATTTCCTGCAGGGAACGCTGGTATATGTATGGTGCGCTGTCACCTACATCCTCTGGGGCATGACCTATACCCTGATGGATGTGCCTTACTGGTCCATGATTCCTTCCTTCTCCAGTGATTCCAAGGTGCGTGACACCATGTCCGTGATTCCGCGTCTCTTTGCCATGTTCGGCGGTTCTACCATTACTACCTTCGGCCTGATGATTATCGCTTTTCTGGGCGTCAACATGGGAGGAACAGTTTCTGACGGCTATTTCCGTTTTGCCCTGCTGATTGCTGTAGTATTTAATGTCTGCGAGGTTATCTGCTTCCTGTTCACCCGTGAGCATGTTGTTACGGAAAGCCAGGAGCGTATCAAGCCGGCTGATGCCCTGAGGATTATCAAGGAAAATGATCAGCTGCTGGTAATTATTGGACTGACTGTCATGAAGGAGTTTGGTATTTACCTGTTCCTGGGCATGAATATCTACTATTATCGCTATGTGGTGCTGGATGAAAGCTGGTTTGCCCTGTTCGGTGCGATTTCCTTTGCTTCCCAGCTGGTGGCCTTTTCCGCCTTTTCCAAGCTGGTGGAGATGATTTCCCGCAAGTCCACTTATCTTTTGTCTCTTGCCCTGCTGATTTCCGGCCTCCTGGGAATGTTCTTCTTTGCCGGTGCTCCTGGCTCCAGCACTGTGGTTTTCGGTATTTGTGCTGCCCTGTTCAGCATGGGTAATGCCCTGATCTGCGTATCCGGTACTGTTATGCTGGCTGATGCCTGTGATTATGGCGAGTTTAAGACAGGCAAGCGTACCGAGGCTATTGTGTTCTCGGCTCAGACGCTGTCCGTAAAATTCGGTTCTGCTATGTCCGGTGCCCTGGGCGGTCTGCTGCTGCAGTTTGTGGGCTATGTGCCGAATATTGCTCAGACTGAGCAGACTATTATGGGACTGAAGCTGTTGATGTTTGTCCTTTCCGCGATTATTTTTGCTACTATGATGTTTATCTATGTAAAATGCTATAAGCTGAATGGCGATTTCTACAAGGATATGCTCAGCATGCTGGAAATTACCAGGGAGCAGAAAAAACTGGAGCAGGCGCAAGCCTAAAAACATGCAGGCTGCGCATCTTATCTGAAGCTTTGACGGATATGGTGCGCAGCTTGTGCTACAATCTGTATAGTTGCTTAGAAAAGAGGGGGATATCAATGAACAAAAACGGCTTTGATGCAGGCAGACTGGCCAATCCGCTATATTTTGAGGAAAATGTATTGGCTCCGCATAGTGATCATGAGTATTATGCCAGCATGGGGGAATTGAGCGAGGGGGTAACTTCCTTCAGGCGGACGCTGAACGGCCTGTGGCACATTCATGTGGCGAGGAATGTGGCAGAGCGCATTGATGGCTTTGAGGCAAGGGATTATGACTGCCACAGCTGGCCTACCATCCGGGTGCCTGCCCATATTCAGCTGGAGGGCTACGGGGAGCCTCATTATACCAATACAACCTATCCCTGGGATGGCCATGAGGTGATTGTACCCGGGGAAATTCCTGAGGGGAACAATCCTGTGGCTTCCTATGTGAAATATTTTGTCCTGCCTGAAAACTGGGATAATGCCTTTATTTCATTTCAGGGGAGCGAGTCTGCTATTGCAGTCTGGCTGAATGGCAGCTTCGTGGGCTACAGCGAGGACAGCTTTACGCCTGCTGATTTTGATTTGACGCCTTATGTAATTGATGGTGAAAATAAGCTGGCGGTGCAGGTATTCCGCTATTCCAGCGGCAGCTGGCTGGAGGACCAGGATTTCTGGCGTTTCAGCGGCCTGTTCCGGGAGGTGTATTTGTATACCAAGCCTACTATCCATGTGGAGGATATTTTTGTACATGCCTGTCCGACAGAGGATTATCAGTCTGGCTGCCTGAGCTTTGAGGTGCGGTGGAACAGCACAGCCGCTAAAAGGCTGCTGGTGAAGCTGTTTGATGCAGAGGGAAAACAGCTTCTGGATGAGGTGCAGGAGCTGGCCGGTACAAGTGAAAGCAGCTTTGCGGCAGAGCTGCCTGGGGTAAGGCTGTGGAGTGCCGAGGAGCCGAACCTTTACAGGCTGCTGCTGGTGGCAGAGGATGCAGAGGGAAGGGTGCAGGAGGTTATTCCTCAGTATGTGGGCTTCCGTCAGTTCAGGCTGGAGGGCAATATCATGAAGCTCAATGGCAGACGGATTGTCTTTAAGGGAACTAACCGCCATGAGTTTGACTGCTATAGCGGCAGAGCCTGTGACCTGAAGCTGATTGAGCAGGATATTATCACCATGAAGCAGAACAATATTAATGCCCTGCGCTGTTCCCATTATCCAAACAGCAGCCGTATCTATGAGCTGTGCGATATTTATGGACTGTATGTGATTGACGAAACCAACCTGGAAACCCACGGCACCTGGATGCGCAATGGCGGTGATTTCCCTGATAAAAATACCCTGCCTGACAGCAATCCGAGATGGCAGGAGGCAGTGCTGCAAAGGGCGAGGAATATGCTGGAACGGGACAAGAATCATCCATCCATCCTCATCTGGTCCTGCGGCAATGAATCCTTCGGGGGCAAGACGATTTTTGCGATGCACGAGTATTTCAGGCAGGCTGATCCTTCCCGGCTGGTACATTATGAGGGGCTGTTCCATGACAGGCGTTATAATGGTTCCAGCGATATGGAGAGCCAGATGTATACAAAGGCAGCGGATATCAGGGCATTTTTGCAGGAGCATCGGGATAAGCCTTTTATTTGTTGCGAATATACTCATTCCATGGGCAATTCCAACGGCGGCATGCACAAGTATACTGAGCTGGCAGATGAGGAGGAGCTTTATCAGGGCGGCTTTATCTGGGATTATGTAGACCAGGCTATTAGTGCCCGTGACAGTCGCGGACAGGAGGCGTTCCTGTACGGCGGTGATTTTGGGGACAGGCCTAGTGATTATAACTTCAGCGGCAATGGCATTGTCTTTGCAGACCGCCGGGTTACGCCGAAAATGCAGGAGGTCAAGTTTAATTATCAGAATTTTGAACTGCGGCCTGATGAAAGCGGCGTAAAAATCGTCAACAAGAGCCTGTTCACTGATGCAGGTAAGTATGCTTTGGTGGTTTCCCTGCTGAAAGGCGGCGTAAAGGTCTGGGAGAATGTCCTGCAGGCGGAGGCAGTTCCTGGCAGTGAGGTCTTTGTAGCTGTGAAATGGCCGTCCTACGGGCCGGGTGAGTATGTGTACACTGCCTCGCTGGTGCTGAAGCAGGCAGAAAGCTGGGCGGCGGCAGGCCATGAGGTGGCCTTTGGACAGCAGGCTGTATGCAGGGAAGCTGCCGGCGGCATGAAGGACTGGCTGGCAAAATTGCCAGGGATGGATACAAGCCTGCCACTGGCTACTGGCAGCCAGCTGAGGATATGCCGCTCCGACATCAATATCGGCGTATATGGGGAGGGGTTCAGTGCCATGTTCTCCAGTGCGGCCGGAACGCTGGTTTCCTACAAGTACAACGGTGTTGAAATGATTGAGGAACAGCCTCAGCTGAATTTCTGGCGGGCGCCGGTGGATAATGACCGGGGCAGCAGCCGCCATATTGATTGCGCGCTCTGGAAGCTGGCCAGCATGTATCGCAGGCTGAAAAGGATTCAGTTCCTGGAGGAGGGTGTCTGGTACACTGTAGATAAATATTTCGGTGAGAAGGGCATCCGTGAGTATACAGCTGACAGCTTCCGGATACGTTTTAACTACTGTGTGCTTGACCGGCCTGAGGTCATGATTGTGGTGGAGTACAGTGTGGGGGCTGATGGCTCGGTACGGGTTGAGATGAGCTATGACAAGGTCGAGGGGATGCCGGAGCTGCCTGATTTTGGCATGGTCTTTACCCTGCCGGTGGCATATGACGGTATTGAGTATTATGGCCTGGGCGGCTGTGACAATTATTGGGACAGGCAGCAGGGGGCCAGGCTGGGGATTTTCTCCAGCAGGGCGGCTGAGGAATTTGTGCCTTATCTGCGGCCACAGGAATGTGGCAATCACTGCGGCGTGCGCTGGTTCAGGGTTACTGACAGGCGTGGCAGGGGGCTGGAGCTTTTTGGCGATGTGCCTTTTGAGGCATCTGCCCTGCCGTATAATGCCCATGAGCTGGAAAATGCCCGCCATCCATACGATTTGCCGCAGGCACATCACACCTACCTGCGTGCTTCAGCTGGCCAGTCAGGTGTGGGCGGTGATGATACCTGGGGTGCGCCTGTGCTGGATGAGTATACTGTCAAAAATGAAAGCAGGCGGTTTGTGTTCTGCTTCCGGGGCATCTGATGCCTTGTCCCTGGCGTTAGCGGCATAGTGCGGTACTTGAGAGTTCAGCGTAGATAATTTTGTAGATTCATTGTGTTGGCAGCATAGTGCGGTACATGATAGATGAGGAGAGGTTAGAGATGAACAGCAAGGATTTAATCGGGAAAATTGCAGAGGGCAGCTTTGACGAGGCTTTGGCAAATATGTATGGCAGGGAGGCTCTGACTGCTCAGAGGGCGCGTTATAGCAGGGCACTGGAGCGTTTTGAGGAGCTGTATCCGGGCAGTGAGGAGGTGCGGATTTTCTCCGCACCGGGGCGCACCGAGGTATGCGGCAACCACACTGACCATCAGCGGGGACGCGTGCTGGCTGCGGCGATCAATTTGGATGCTGTTGCCGTAGTCGGCTTTCATGAGGAGGGCGTTATCCGCCTGCAGTCCGAGGGGTATCAGGCAGAGCTGATTGACCTGAAGGCTTTGCAGGCAAATGAGGCGGAGCATGGTACGACAGCGGCCCTGATTCGCGGCATGGCTGCTCAGTTTGCAGAGCTGGGCTGCAACATCGGCGGTTTTAATGCCTATGTGACCTCTGATGTGCTGGGGGGCAGCGGCCTGTCCTCCTCGGCGGCCTTTGAGGTGCTGGTGGGGACTATTCTGGATGAGTATTATAATGATGGCAGGGCAGGTGCTGTGGAAATTGCCAAGATGGGGCAGCTGGCTGAGAATCATTACTTTGGCAAGAAGTGCGGCCTGATGGATCAGATGGTTTCCTCTGTGGGCGGCTTCGTATTTATTGACTTTGCAGATACCCGTAAGCCTGTTATTGAAAAGCATACATGTGATTTTGCTGCCGCCGGTATCAGCCTGTGCATTACTGATACCAAGGGGAGCCATGCTGACCTTACTCCGGATTATGTGGCAGTGCCAAGCGAGATGAAGGCAGTGGCTGCCTGCTTTGGCAAGGAGGTTCTGCGGGAGGTGCCTGAGCAGGAATTTTTCGCGGCTATCGGCAGCCTGAGAGGCAAGGTCAGTGACAGGGCTATTCTGCGTGCTGCACATTTTTATGGTGATGATGCCCGGGTGGCAAAGGAGGTAGAGGCACTGGATGCCGCTGATTTCCAGCGGTTCTTTGACCTGGTAAAGGAATCCGGCAATTCCTCGGCCAGATGGCTGCAGAATGTGTACTCCATCAAGAAGCCGGAGGAGCAGGGGGTAAGCCTTGGTCTGATGGTCAGTGAGAAGGTGCTGGCGGGACGCGGTGCATATCGCGTGCATGGCGGCGGCTTTGCCGGTACGATTCAGGCCTTTGTGCCGGATGAGCTGGTGGCAGAATATGCGGCGGCGATGGAGTCCTTGTTTGGAGAAGGCTGCTGCTACCGCTTGAAAATCCGTCCTGTGGGCGGCGTAAGGGTAATGTGAGGTGCAGGCTATGAACCACGAGATTAACAGATTATTGAATTTTGCCCTGAAGAAGGGGCTGATTGACCAGGCTGACAAGGTGTATGCAGCAAATCTTTTGCTGGCAGCCCTGCAGCTGGATGAGTTTAGCCCAGAGAATATCGATGAGAAGCTGGCGGTGCCGGATGAGATCCTGAGCAGGATGCTGGATTATGCTGCGGAGCAGGGAATCATTGAGGATACTGCCAACCAGCGTGACTTGTTTGATACGCTGCTGATGAACTGCGTGATGCCGCGGCCTTCGGAGGTAATCAGGGCTTTCAGGGCAGATTATGACCGGTCTCCTGAGCTGGCTACGGATAACTATTATAAGCTGAGCATTGCTTCCAACTATATCCGGAAGGCGCGTATTGACAAAAATGTTATCTGGCAGACGGCTACCGAGTATGGCGATCTGGATATTACGATTAATCTTTCCAAGCCGGAAAAGGATCCCCGTGATATTGCCAAGGCAAAGCTGGTGAAGTCCTCCAGCTATCCTAAGTGCCTGTTGTGCAGGGAGAATGAGGGCTTTGCCGGTCATGCCAGTCACCCTGCCCGCCAGACACACCGCCTGATACCCTTGGATTTTGGCGGCAGGGAGTGGTTTTTGCAGTATTCCCCGTATACCTACTATAATGAGCATTGCATTATTCTGAACGGCGAGCATGTGCCCATGAAGATTTCCCGCCGTACCTTTGAAAACCTGACGGAATTTGTTACTCTGTTTCCCCATTATTTTGCCGGCTCCAATGCCGACCTGCCAATTGTAGGCGGTTCTATTCTGTCCCATGACCATTACCAGGGGGGGCGTTATACCTTTGCCATGGCCAAGGCACCGGTGGAAAAGAGCTATGTATTTGAGCCCTATCCTGAGGTGGAGGCAGGCAGGGTACGCTGGCCGATGAGTGCTCTCCGGCTGACCTCTGAAAATCGTCAGCAGCTGATTGCTCTGGCAGAGCATATTCTTTTGGTATGGCGTGGCTACAGCGATGATGGGGCAGGGGTTCTGGCCTTTTCCGGGCAGGAGCCTCACAATACCATTACCCCGATTTGCCGGCGCCAGGGCCGGGCTTATCAGCTGGATCTGGTGCTCAGAAACAACCGCACAGATGCAGAAAATCCTCTGGGGATTTTCCATCCTCATGCCAATGTTCATCATATCAAGAAGGAAAATATCGGCCTGATTGAGGTAATGGGGCTGGCGGTACTGCCGCCGAGACTGAAGGGCAACATGGAAAAAATCCGGGAGGCGCTGCTGGCTGGCCGGGAAAGCATTGCTGATGATGAAGCCCTGGCTGTCCACGCTGACTGGTACAAGGAAATCAGGGCGGCCCATCCTGAAATTAATGAGGATAATGCGGCACAGATTATCAGGGATGAAATCGGCAGGGTATTTATGCAGGTGCTTACGGATGCAGGCGTATTCAAGCGTGACGAGGCAGGGCTGGCTGCCTTTGACAGATTTGTGGCAGCTTGCAAATAAGGCGTGGGCTGTGTGGCTAACAAGGAGTGAAATAAGATTATGGCTATATTGGTATGCGGCGGAGCCGGGTATATAGGTTCCCATACAGTTTATCAGCTGGTGGAAAAGGGCGAGAGCGTAGTTATTGTGGATAATTTGCAGACAGGTCATCTGGATGCAGTCAATCCCAAGGCGAAGTTTTATGAGGGAGATATTCGTGAGGCTGCCGTCCTGGATAAGATTTTTACAGAAAATGAGATAGATGCGGTGGTGCATTTTGCGGCTAATTCCCTGGTGGGTGAGTCCATGACCAATCCGCTGAAGTATTTTAACAACAATGTCTATGGTATGCAGGTTCTGCTGGAGGCCATGGTGCGCCACGGCGTTGACAAGATTGTTTTTTCTTCTACGGCAGCTACCTATGGCGAGCCGGAGAGGATTCCTATTATGGAGGATGATCGTACAGAGCCTACCAATCCTTATGGTCAGTCCAAGCTGATCATGGAGAAGATGATGAAGTGGGTGAGCCTGGCTAATGGCATCAGATATGTTTCCCTGCGTTATTTTAATGCAGCAGGTGCCATTGAGGATGGCTCCATTGGTGAGGATCACAATCCGGAAACCCACCTTATTCCGCTGATTTTGCAGGTACCGCTGGGCAAGCGGGAGCATATTACAATCTTTGGCGATGATTATCCGACTCCTGATGGAACCTGCCTCAGAGATTATATTCATGTGCTGGATTTGGCAGATGCCCATGTGCTGGCCGTTGACTATCTCCGCAAGGGCGGCGAGAGCAATATTTTTAATCTCGGCAATGGTCAGGGCTTTTCCGTCAAGGAAATGATTGAGGCTGCCGAGGAGGCAACCGGGCACGATATCAAGGTGGAAATCGGCCAGCGTCGTGCAGGGGATCCTGCCCAGCTGATTGCTTCTAGTGAAAAGGCACGCAGCGTGCTTGGCTGGAAGCCTAGGTTTACTGATGTCAGGGCGGTGATTGGCACAGCCTGGAAATGGCATCAGCAGCATCCTGAGGGATATAGCAAATAATGGAATTGTGTAGGCCTACCCCTCATTTCACAAAAACATTTGACATAGTTCCATTATTTTTGCTATAATAATATGGCTGTGGAGAGGTGTCCGAGTGGTTTAAGGAGCCGGTCTTGAAAACCGGTGATGTCGCAAGGCACCGTGGGTTCGAATCCCACCCTCTCCGCCATATTCAGGAGCAGTACTCAAGAGGCTGAAGAGGACGGTTTGCTAAATCGTTAGAGTCGCAAGGCTGCGGAGGTTCGAATCCTCTCTGCTCCGCCATTTTGTGAATTAGCCCTTCGGATTTTTCCGAGGGGCTTTTTTGTGTAAAAAATTTGCGCTATAATAAAGTCAGCTTTATCTAGGTGTGGCTGCGCCGGGTACAAGAGGTTGATGCCGGTAGCAAATTAGCCATGCAAGCGGATATATTGGGAGGCGATATATTATGAAATTTGCAATCGCAGGCTCCGGTGGCACAGGCGGTGTGCTGGGAGCGTATCTTGCCAAGGCTGGCAATGATGTGACATTTCTGGCCAGAGGAAAGCATTTAGAGGCAATCCGTGAGAAGGGACTGACTCTGGAAAGTCAGCATAACGGCAACTTTACGGTTTATCCTGCAAAGGCATGTACGATGGATGAGTACGCTGATAGGCCTGATGTGCTACTGGTGTGTGTCAAGTATTATGACATTGAGGCTGCCATAGAGCTGGCAAGGCGTACTGCCGGGGAGGATACAATTGTCCTGCCTATCCTGAATGTCTATGGCACAGGTGGCGTCATGCAGGCTGCCCTGCCGGATAAGCTGACGGTGCTGGATGGCTGCATGTATGTTTTTGGCATGATTAAGGAGCCGGGGGTTATCAGCCAGCCTCAGTCCATCCTGCGGGTATTCTATGGCTTCCGTCAGGGGCAGGACAGGCGTCTGGAAGCCAAGGCAAGGGAATTGGAGCAGGTATTTCAGGCAGCCGGTATCGATGGGCATTTCACGGATAATATTGCCGCTGACCATTTGCAGAAGTTCAGCTTTGTTTCTCCTATGGGGGCGGCAGGGTTGTACTTTGATGCCAAGAGCGAGGACTTCCAGAAGGAAGGGCAGGTGCGTGATACCTTCGTGGGGCTTATCAGGGAAGTGCAGGCCATCGGCGATGCTATGGGGCTGACCTTCAAGAGTGACCTGGTAAAATCAGGGCTGAAGCTGATTGATGCCTTTAAGCCAGGAGGCATGACCTCCATGCAGCGGGATGTTGCTGCAGGTCGCCAGTCGGAATTTGCCGGGCTGGTGGACAGCATCGTGGAGCTGGGCAAAAAGCTGAATGTACCGACACCGTACTATG
>OBLI01002856.1_pt1 | contig 14019 bp, 8 predicted proteins | sample 1519701 | NCBI WGS metagenome assembly OBLI01 (sample SAMEA3663005, study PRJEB22513) | pig gut metagenome | biome: pig gut; feature: pig-associated habitat; material: faeces | place: France | collected 2012 | reverse complement strand
CAGTTTGTTTCTCCTGTCCTGTTGCTGCTCTTGTAGATTCATAATTTGTCCCCCCGATTTTATTTCTTGATTAGTGTTCCCATTCCGCCTGATATCTCTGTGCCTTCTTTGTTCAGCTTAGTAATCAGTACTGATTTAATGGCTGATTCATCAATAAAATCAATTGCAGCCTCAATCTTTGGTGCCATTGTTCCTTCTTCAAATTCACCTGCTGCTAAATATTTCTTTGCCTCGGCAACTGTCATCGTATCGAGTTCTTTCTGGTCTTCCTCGCCAAAAGACAGGCATACTTTATCCACACTTGTAAGTATTACAAGCATATCAGCATCTACCAATTCTGCAAGTTTTCCTGCTGCAAGATCCTTCTCTATTACAGCACTTGCTCCCTGAAGCTTATGCTCCTGCGACAATACCGGAATTCCACCGCCTCCACAGGCAATTACAACCTGATCAGCATCCAAAAGAGCCTTGATTGCATCTATCTCAACTATATCCATAGGCTTTGGTGCTGCTACAATACGACGGTATCCACCCTCAACTTCTACTACGCGGTTACCTTTCTTTTCTTCTTCATCCGCATCCTCTTTTGACATAACACGTCCTATAACCTTGGTCGGATTATAAAAAGCTTCATCATAAGGGTCTACAACCACCTGCGTAAGCACTGTTGATACAGTCTTGTAGATTCCTCTGTTAAGAAGCTCCGTTCTTATGGCATTCTGCAAATCATACCCGATATATCCCTGACTCATCGCAGAACATATAGCTGTAGGTGTAGCTGTATATTCCGGATAAATACGACAAAACTCAGACATCGCTGTGTGAATCATTCCAACCTGTGGTCCATTACTGTGTGTGATAACCACCTGATAATCATCTCTGATAAAATCAGCTACAGCCTTCGCTGTATGTCTTGCTGCCTCCTTCTGTTTTGGTAATGTGTCACCTAAAGCCTCATGTCCGAGTGCTATTACTATTTTCTTTTTCTTCATGTCTACAATCCTCCTCGTGCTGCCTTTATCTATTTCACATGCCTAATCATAAAATAAAAGACTGCATATATCATTATTATGAAATACACAGTCTTTTTTGTCAATAAATCTTATTAATTTTTAGGACGTTATTCCTATTATCTTTTATCTTTCTTACCTGATTTTTCCTGTTCGGAGTTACCGTTATGCGAATCTTCTACATCTGAATTATCATTTGCTGAACCAGCTTCCTCTAAATCACTCTTTGAGCTGAGTGTTACCTTCACATCAGTCTCCTGATATCCCTGTCCAGCCTGTCTTGCCACTGTAATAGTAACCTCGTCTCCTGCTTTGTATCCCTGAAGAAGTGACTGTAACTCTGCCATGCTTGATATCTGAGTTCCCTCGAACCTGGTGATGATATCTCCTTCCAAAAGTCCTGCCTTATCAGCACCTGATCCGCTCATTACTGATGATATATACACACCAGCCGGGATATTGAAAGCTGTCATGTCTGTTGACACATCTCCACCCTGTATTCCAAGATATGCAGCCTGTGTGTTGACATATTCGCCATTCTCAATAAGACTTTCAAGTATAGGCATTGCATCATTAATAGCAATTGCATAACCGATTCCTTCAACCTCTGTCGATGCATATTTGACAGAGTTAATTCCTATTACCTCACCCTTGCTGTTTAATAATGCGCCACCGCTGTTTCCAGGATTGATTGCTGCATCCGTCTGAATAAGATTATTATTAGTGATTGTAGCACCAGTTGTCTCGTCCTGCGTAGTAATTGTTCTTCCAAGTGCACTTATAACACCAGTTGTAACTGATTGACCATATCCTAATGCATTACCAATCGCTATTGATGCTTCACCTACCAAGAGTGCATCTGAATCTCCAACTGTAGCTACTTTAATAGATGATAATGTATCACTTTCAATATCTTCCAATGCAACCTTTATAACTGCAAGGTCGTTTGATGGTACTGTTCCCTGAACCTCTGCCTCAACTACCTTTTCATCACAAAACTGTACTTTAAGCGACTCTGAACCAGATACCACATGATTGTTTGTAGCAATATACATATATTTATCATCCTGATCTATGATAAAACCTGAACCGGCACTTTCTTGTTCGTAGCTTTCACTTCTTCCCCAAAAGCTCTGGTAATTTACTGTTGCTGTATTTGTAATTGATACTATGCTCGGCATAACTGCATCAACTAGTGATGATACATCTGTAAGCTCCTTTGCCTCACCTGTTGATGTCTGTGAAATTGAACCTGATTGGTCATATTCATTAGCCTTTTTGCCAGTGTCTGATTTAGATGTATCTGACGATGCGCTTGCGCTTATTCCAAGAACCTTATTGGCTGTATAGCTTACACCTGTAAACACCGCACTTGCTACCAATCCAAACACAACTGCTACTGCAACTGTCTTTGCAAGAGTTGTTCCGAATCCCGATTTCTTTTTCTTCTGCACTGGTGGTGTCTGACTCTGCTGCATATAAGGATTAAAATTCGGACTGTTGTACTCCTTGCTGTAATATGGATTCGTTGCGTTAGTATTATTAGTATTATTAGCGTTATCTGTGTTATTTGTATAATTATTATAACTATTAGGATTATTATAATTATTGTTATCCATGATGATTGCTCCTTTCACTCTTTCGTTTCTATAATAAGAGTTTAGTCATTATTTGTGTTCAAAATGTGTTTTAATTCGTAAATAATTATTAAAATAAAAACTGCTCGGAGCACAATCAAAACACGAATGTGTCCAAGCAGCCACTTAAGTAGTCTACTCTACTGTAACTGATTTTGCAAGGTTTCTCGGCTTATCTACGTCAAGTCCCTTTGCAACAGATACATAATATCCTAAAAGCTGAAGAGGAATAACAGCAAGACTACCGATAAAGTGATTATCAATCTTTGGAACATAAACTGCGAAATCACATGTATCCTCTACTTCATAATGTCCTGCCGATGTAATTCCCATGAGGTAGGCACCTCTTGCTTTACATTCAACCATATTGGAGATTGTCTTCTCATACAAATCACCCTGAGTAAGTATTCCAATTACGAGAGTTCCATCCTCAATAAGTGATATTGTACCATGCTTTAGTTCACCTGCAGCATATGCCTCAGAATGAACATATGAAACCTCTTTCATCTTCAGACTGCCCTCAAGACCTATGGCATAATCAATTCCTCGTCCGATGAAAAATGCATCATGTGCGTTGGCATACTTCGATGCAAACCACTGAATTCTTTCATTGTTTTCAAGTGATTTTTCTATCTTGTCAGGTAAAGTAAGAAGCTCTGAAATAAGCTTTCCATAATACTCATCATCGATTTCTCCTCTGACCTTACCAAACTGTACCGCAAGTGTATACGCTGCCGCAAGCTGTGTGCTGTATGCCTTTGTAGTAGCAACAGAAATCTCTGGTCCGGCAAGTGTATAAAAAACGGAATCGGCCTCTCTTGCAATGGAAGAGCCCACTACATTTACAATAGCAAGTGTCTTTATGCCCTTCTCTTTTGCCTCTCTTAGAGCAGCAAGTGAATCGGCTGTCTCACCAGACTGACTGACAATAACTACAAGTCCATTCGGATCAATAATTGGCTTTCTGTATCTGAATTCAGATGCCAGCTCAACTCTTACAGGTATCTTCGCCAAATCCTCAAATACATACTGCGCTGCCATTCCAACATGCCATGCTGAACCACATGCTACAATATAAATCTGAGAGATATCCTTAATTTCCTCATCTGTCAGTCCTACATTGCCAAGGTCAATCTTCTCATCTTTAATCACTGAGTTAAGAGTATCAGAAACGGCCTTTGGCTGTTCATGAATCTCTTTCATCATAAAATGCTCATATCCACCTTTTTCAGCAGCCTCTGCGTTCCACTCAATTCTTGTAAGTTCCTTCTCAATCTGATCTCCATCGAGATTGTAGAATGTAACCTCCCCACCCTTGAGACATGCCATCTCAAGATTACCAATATAATATACATTTCTTGTGTATTTAAGTATAGCAGGTACATCTGATGCTATAAATGATTCATCACCATCTACGCCAATAATCATAGGACTGTCTTTACGGGCTACCCATATCTCATCCGGATAATCCTTAAACATTACAGCAAGTGCGTAGGAACCGCGCACACGAACCATCGTCTTCGCAAGAGCATCGACAGGTCCTATGTTATATTTCTTGTAGTAATAATCAACCAGCTTTACTGCAACCTCTGTATCTGTCTCGCTGTAGAATTTATAGTCATGGCGGATAAGCTTATCTCTAAGCTCCTGGTAATTCTCGATAATCCCATTATGTACACCTACTACATCAGAATCATCTATGCTGTTGCCTGAAACGTGAGGATGAGCATTGGTTTCGCTTGGTTCTCCATGTGTGGCCCATCTTGTATGTCCAATACCACATGTACCAATCAGTGTATTTCCGCCGTCAACTTTGTCAGATAACTCTCTAAGTCGCCCCTTAGCTTTTACAATCTTTACGTCTGAATTGCCTTCTCTTACTGCAAGCCCTGCCGAATCATAACCTCTGTACTCAAGCTTTGCAAGTCCATCAAGCAAAATTGGTGCAGCCTGACGCTTTCCAATATATCCTACAATTCCACACATAACATAAATCCTCTCTTTCTAGATTTCTATTCCATTCTTCTGCAAAAGCTCCCTTGCAGACTCAACGGAATCTGTACCTGTAGCATTCTTAACAGGTGCAAACTCTTTCTCGCGGTCAACCTCAAATGACAGACAATCATCCATCATGTATACCATATCAAGAATAAGTGTCTCAAATTTGTATGCGTTTGGTGTCTCTGGTTTACATGCTACACCGTTCTCGTCAATATATGGCACCTTTTTCTCAACCACATGAAGAGGAAGACTTTTCTGTGCTATATCAAATAATTTATCCACTCTGAAAAGATAATTCAAAATAACACCAAATCCATATAACAGTGAACCGTTTTCACTTTTAGCCTCTGCCATCTCAGGTGTAAGCTCATAATATTCGATGATAGATGGCTTTCCATCCTCAAGGCAAAGAGCTCCAACTCTCTCATATGGATCTACTTTTCTTACTACCTTTGCACCACTTACACATCCTGATTTAATTGTCGCACCAACAAATACAGGGTCTGCAATCTGCTGAAGTACATTGTCAACAGCAAATACATTGAGCCATTCTACGCCCTTTTCTTTTAAATCTTTGTCAAGTCCGGCATTAATCAGAGATTTGAACCAGCCTCCGTTTCCATTAGGAGACATAGCAAGCGAATCCTCTGCCTCTACTAATACATTGCCATCGAAATCAACTGCCGGCACCATCTCCTGAACGAAGAACTTCACATAGTCCTTATTATATCCAAAATAATTATGCTCCTCGAAAAATGCTCTTGTCTGAGCATCATTCTTGTCCCTTGTCATTATATAAAATGGAACCCATGCTCCAGCCTTCTCTGTCACCTTCATAAGATTGGCAACAAGCTGCTCAAAAATGTACAATTCCTTATTCACACCGATATTGTACATTCCCTTTGCCTTATCAAAACCAAGTCTTGTTCCCTGTCCCCCCGCAAGAAGAATCGCTCCAACCTTGCAGTTCTTTATTGCATCAATACCACAGGACTCGAACTCTTCCTTTTTTGCATTTATCTCAGGAAGTTCCATTGCTCCAAGTGGAGAGAACTTTCCTCTTTTTTGTTCCTTATCATGAATCAAATCAATATATGACCAATCCATAGTCTCAAGCTGATTCTCGAGCTTTGCAGGAATATCCTGTTCAAGCATTGGCTTTAAATATCTCTGGTTTGTTGAAATGATTTTATCTTTTATTTCCTGTTTCATTATTTCCTCCATCGCTACTCGTACTCTCGGTTCCCTTCTTACCTGTTGTATCGTTGTAAGAAGATGTATCTACTGTTGATGATGTACTGTCTATACCTGTCTTTATCACTATATCATTGCTTATACTCTGAACAGTCTGTGACAGCGTATAGTTCTCATTTCCAAAAAGGAATCTGTGAAGCTCCTCCACATTGTTGTCAAGCTCTACCGGTATAACAGTATCACCTGTGGCAGAAAGCCTCTGGTTTGTAAGCTTAAATGGAAATCCCGTAGTGTCAACAATCTCATACTTCGGTACATATGTTGCCATTGCCAGTATCTCTTTTATTGTGAGGCTGGTAGAAATATCTCCAAATACAGCATTACACACTTCTGTAAGATCAACCAGGTCAGCACTCTTTGCCTTCGTAAGCATCGCCTGAAGTACTATTCGCTGACGTGATGCTCTTTTGTAATCATCACCGGCAAGCTTTCTGATTCTGGCGTAGGTACATGCCTGTGAACCATCAAGATGAATCTGACCGTAAGTGGTCAGATGAGCCGTAGTTTTGCCTGTAACCTTATCTACATCATGCAGATATTTATTTATCTGCTTCATCTCCGCTTCAGTAATTTCAAGATCGATGCCACCAAGAGCATCTATGGCTTTAATGACCACTGCCCAGTCCACACATACATATTCTGTGATGGTAAGGTCAAAATTTGAATTTAGCATCGCCACTGCCTGCGATACACCACCGCTTGCATATGACGCATTCGCTTTTCTGAATTTTCCATTACCTATGCTCAAAAAAGTATCTCTGTATACTGAAACAAGCTTTACTTCCTTGGTCTTATTGTTGATGCTTGCAATCATGATTGTATCAGCATTTCCGGATTCATATTTGCCTTCACTTCTATTGTCAAGACCAAATAAAGCTATATTAGTATATCCCTCCTGAGCTAAAATGGTGTCAGCATCAATGTCCGTATTTATTCCGACTTTATCATCATCCAGCTTATCTTCGAGATTCATCTTGCCGAAGGTCATCTGATAGATTACAAAAATACCTATCAAAACCAGCAAAATAAGTAGCTCTAATGCCAATAAAAGTAATTTCTTTTTCTGCTTGCTTCTCATTCCTCTTAACCTTTATTTCTGTGAATATATTGCCATGCTTCTGCATAATCCTGACGTTCCTTCTCGCTCATACCTGTGAATTTTTCAAATTCAAGATTCGTCAGGCGCATCTGCCCATTGTCACATCTGTGGCACTCCACATCTTTTCTTCTGGAAACCATGCGAAGCCAGCCACATTTAGGACATATGTATATTTTCATCATAAATTTATTCGAATTTCTTCAGAACCTCTGCTGACAATGCATCAAGCTTAGCCTGCGAATCCTCTAAAGATACTCCTTTTACTCCAAAATAGAACTTAATCTTTGGTTCTGTGCCGGAAGGACGTACACAGCACCAAGCGTTATCCTCGAGTTCATAGTAAAGTACGTTAGAGCTTGGAAGTCCTGTAGGAGCAACCTCACCTGATACCATATCTTTTCTTGTGTCATTCTTGTAATCGCGTACTGCAAGAACCTTGTAATCTCCAAAGCTTGCCGGAACTGATTCTCTGGCCTTTGACATAATAGACTCTATCTGTGCTGCGCCATCTATTCCCTTGAGAGTAAGTGTGCTGATTCCCTCTCTGTAGTATCCGTATTTCTCATATAAATCAATCATACCATCCCAGAGAGTCTTTCCCTGTGACTTGTAGTATGCTGCAACTTCACAAAGCATTGTAACCGCTGCCGGTGCATCCTTATCTCTTGCGTATGTTCCAGGAAGGCAGCCATAGCTTTCCTCCATACCGAATACATAATTATTACAGCCTGTCTTCTCAAATTTGAGCATCTGCTCTCCGATATACTTAAATCCTGTAAGAACCTCTATAAGTTCAACATCATATGCTGCTGCGATTGCCTTTGCCATATCTGTAGATACAATTGACTCAACAAGTGCTGGATTCTCCGGCAAAGTGCCATTCTTAGTCTTCTCTGCCAAAATGTATTCTGCAATAAGCATTGCTGACATGTTTCCTGTAAATGTAACATACTCCCCAGTCTTTGTATCCTTACAGTATACACCAAGACGATCTGCATCAGGGTCTGTTGCAAGTACGATATCTGCATCCTTTTCTTTTGCAAGCTTAAGTGCAAGCTTCCATGCATCCGGATTCTCCGGATTAGGATATGGTGCTGTTGGGAAGTTACCATCTGCAATTGCCTGCTGTGGCTCAATATATACGTTCTCAAATCCAAGATCCTCTAATACTCTCTTTACAGGGCGAAGACCTGTGCCATGAAGAGGTGTATATACAATCTTGATATCTTTTGCCATATCCTTGATGATTTCAGGGTGAATAGAAAGCTTACGAAGCTCTGCAAAATATCCCTCGTCAATATCATCACTTATTACATTATATAGTCCGGCTGCAATTGCTGCATCCTTATCCATTGTCTTTACCTGGTCAAAAGATGTCACCTTGGCAACTTCATCCATGATATTTGTGTCATGAGGTGGTGTTACCTGTGCGCCATCCTCCCAATATACTTTGTATCCGTTATACTCTCTTGGATTGTGGCTTGCAGTAATTACAATTCCTGCGATTGTTCCAAGAGACCTTACTGCATAAGAAAGCTCCGGAACCGGTGCAAGCTGTGGAAATACATATGTCTTTATTCCATTTGCAGCAAGACAAAGAGCTGCTGCATCTGTAAATTCATCGTGCATGAGTCTCGAATCATGTGCGATAGCAACGCCTCTGTCCTGTCCGTTCTGAGAAATAATATAGTTTGCAAGTCCCTGTGTAGCCTGGCGCACAGTGTATATATTCATTCTGTTTGTTCCTGCGCCAATTACTCCTCTTAGTCCGGCTGTTCCAAATTCAAGCGTACGATAGAAACGATCCTCTATCTCTTTTTCATCGCCTTCAATTGCCTTGAGTTCCGCTTTTGTATTCTCATCAAAATACGAATCAGTAATCCACTTCTGATATTCAGCTCTAAAATCCATTACAACTTCCTCCTATTTTTGAAATCATTTAGGCTAATTCTAGCACAATATATATCATTTGAAAAGCTAACAATTCTAGTTCGGAATACATAACTCAAATTCGTTACTCATTCCACCATAATATTTTTTATTATTTAGTGTAATAAAACCTCTTACCTTTACTTGGTAAGTTACACCAGCTTCAAGCTTTCTCATTATATATCTGTATGCTTTTGTAGTAGCAATCTTCTTGTACGAGTCAGTCTCATCGTCATACAGATATACTTCATATCCAGATACTCCTGGCTGTTTTTTCCACCATAACTCTGCGCTGTCTGCTGTTGCATTTCTCATTTCAAGCCCAGAAACTTTCCATGCTGTTGTACATGCTGCACAAGCTTTAGAGTATGAGCCAAATGAATCATGGTCTTTTGTCCTTACAAAGGCTCTTACTTTATATGTATACTTTCCTGCCTGAAGGTCTGTGTCTGTAAATGTTGTAGCTTTGGTATCAAACTTTCCAACAAGCTTACCATCTGCATCATATCTGTATACTCTGTATCCAGATGCTCCTGATACCTTCTTCCATGTAAGTGTAATTGTCTTTGCTGAACGCTTTGTCTGCTTAACATCTGTCACAAGGCCAGGTGCTGTTGACACGCTTATATAATCGCTTGCAGCTCCTAAATATGTAGTTTTGGCATATACTTTGTAAGCTTTTACTACATATGAATATTTCTTTGCAGTCTTTAATTTTGTAACCTTGTATGATGTATTTCTGGTTGTTGCAATAAGTGTACTCTTCTTCGTACTTGTATTGTATGTGTATACTTTGTAGCCTGTTGCACCTGTCACTTTATCCCATGCCAGCGTTACAGAACTCTTTGTCGTAGTGCTTACACGAACCCGGCTTATCTTAGCCGGCTTCGTAGTCATACTTATACTTGCTGAGTATGCTCCATATGAATTTCCAGCTTTTGATGTGAGATACGAACGCACTTTAAACTTATATGTCACACCTGATGCCAGCTCCCTTATCACAAGACTATTCTTGTTGCCTGTAGTACATGTTTTTGAAACCAGATTATTCTTGGAATCATAGCATGCCACCTCATATCCCGAGACACCACTTTGCTTTGTCCATGTAACAGTCACAGAAGTAGCTGTATTGCTCTTTTTCTTTAATCCTGTCACTTTATCAGGTCTGGTTGCAGCCTGGAACACATCACTGTACGCTCCTGTATATGTGCTTCCGCTTAATGTTCTGTATGCTACTACTTTGTAATAATATCTCTTTTTCTTTTCAAGCTTTGTCACCTTGTAAGATGTTGATTTCGTTGACGATATAAGAGTATTCTTCTTCGTAGATGAATTGTAAGAATAAATCTTGTAGCCTGTTGCACCATTTACTGCCGGCCAGCTTAATGTGATACTATCATATCCATATGCACTCATAACAATTCCCGCAACCTTTGCAGGTTTTGTTGTAAAAGCTGCCACATCGCTGTATGTTCCACATATTGTCTCATCCCCGGCAAAGTATGCCCTGATTTTAAACTTATATGTTGTTCCATCAGCCAGTCCGTTTACATAAATGGATTCTGTTCCTGTATAGAGTGTAGCTAATACCTCTTCATTCTCATTACATACCTGCACTTCATATCCATTTACTGCATTTTGTTTTTTCCATGACAGTGTAATAGAGTTTGTTGTATTTGCAGTCTGCTTTACCTCAGTTACTTTATCCGGAGTCTGGGCATAATATACATCTAAATCTACATTTCCAGAAATACCATTTACTTTTCCCGTACTTGTGTACTGCCACATCTCATAGCTTCCATTGTACTGTTTGCCATTATAATTGTATGCTGTTGCATATCTTGCCAGCCAGTTATGGTACTCACTGCTGAATGTCTCCGGCTTTAGATTGTCCTGAAAATATGAAAGGCTTGCATATACTCCACTCTTGTATCCGTTGGCAATCGCTTCATCACAGAAAGCCTTACAAAATGCTGTTCTTTGAGCTGTTGTAACCTTTGCTTTTCCCATTCTGTCAGTTGATGTATTCTCTATATCATACATTACCGGGAAAGAAAGATATCCTGCATAATTCTGCAGCTTCTGCACGCAAAACTGTGCCTCAGCTTTTGCCTCTGCTGTTGTGATTGCCTGTGTGTAAAAATATACACCTATCTTGAGTCCGGCATCATGAGCACCCTGTATATTCTCATCAAAACGCTCATCTAATGTAAGTGTTCCCGTTGCCTGAGCTCTGTATCCCAATCTTATGATAACAAACTCAACACCATCCTCTTTTACTTTGTTCCAGTCTATGGTTTTTTGCCATTTCGATACATCTATTCCATACACTCGCTTACAATTATCGAACTTAGGGTCATGTTTTAATCCTTCTCCCCAATTAGCTGTTGTAAAGGTAGTAGCTGTTGTAAGTGATGTGGCACGTGATGCCTTTGAATTATACTTGGCATATAACGGGTCATTTTCACGCTCCCATTCCTCGTCATTTAACTGCTGTGCTGTTGTCTCTACATATGTAACATCTTTTGTGCCACTCTGTTCTGCCGCCTTAGCCTGCGAAGGCAAAGCCAAAAACATTCCTGCTGCTAATAATAAAAGGGCTAATTTTTTTCTCATCTTATGTCTCCTGTTCAATCTAAATTTTTCTTCCCTTTGTTGCATCTGATATTTTGCCATGATAGGTCTTCGAATCAGCTCGCCAATATGGTCTTATCTTGTAGTAATATTTCTGACCGGACTTAACATTTGTATCCACATTACTGTTGCAATCCTCTTAAATTTCCCGTTTGCACTTGTACTTCTGTAAACATTATAGCCTGTAGCAAGATGACATGAACTCCAAGATATCTTTATCGCTTTTTTACCATTGTCTTTTGTTGCGGAAGCCATTATTTTGCTTACTTTAGTACCTGAATTTGGTCTTGCAACCATGCAGTTAGATATCGTATCCCCAAAACATTTTTCACGTGCTACGGTCAGACTATGACGATTTCCAACATACATATCTACATGGTATATTCCCTTGTACCTTCCGTTTTTTGCTCCTGTCCAGAAAATCAAATCTCCCGGCATCAAATCATCAACTTTTACAGTTCCCGAATAAACCATGTAATTATTTGACACACACCACTGTGCAAGCGATGCTGCTACCGGTGCCCATCCAGTCTTGCAGTTTCCAATATTCATTCCTGCTGCCTTGTATGCTCGCCACACATATGAGCTGCAGTCATAATAGCCTTTACTCATTCTCTTAGGCTGTGAATATATGGAATTATAATGCTTAACTGCATATCTCATCGCATTTATTGATGTCTTGTATGATACTCCAACCTCATATGTAATTGTAAAACCATGCGCACTTGCACTGATTGTTGTATATCCTACAGACTTGGCTGTCACCTCGCCATCCTTCGAAACGGTAGCAACTGACTTGTCAGTGCTTGTCCAGACAACTTTCTCTCCTTCCGGAAATCCCTTCGCTTTAAGCTTTGTTTTCTCCCCTGTATACATCGCCACCATAGTTGAGCCTGTATTCCAATGCTTCTGTCCGACATCCGTTACGCTCCTGCTGTTGTACGAATACGCCAGATTTAATACGCTTACATTACAAAAGAGACTTTTGCCATCGACGATAAATGTGACTGTATAATCGCCTGCCTTCTTAGGATAAAAATAGAAATCGTGACCTTCCTGCTGAATTTGGAGGTATTTGCTTGAAGGAATCACCTCCACGGTACTGAGGTCATTCATTCCCTCTATCGTCACATATTCATTTGTACCATATCTTAGATTTATCTTGTAATTATCATTTGAAAGCATTGCGTCTGTTACATATACATTGATGTCTACTATCGCACCACATATATACATATCATCCTTGACATAACTGTACTCAATCGTAACCGTTGTCATTCCCGGGGCAAGTCCTGTTACAATCCCATCATTTCCTACAGACGCTACTGTCGCATCCGATACGGAATAATTTACTGTAGGCTGAATGTATTCAGTTATTATCTGACCTGTAACCGGATCTGCAAAACTATACGGAAGTTGTGGAATTATAAGCTGTTTTACCTGACCTATTCCAAATGAAAAATCTGTTTCTTCCAGTTCAGGTGCTGTATATCCCACTTCACTGCCAGAATCTTCCTGAGTAATTGTACTAGCACAAGGAGTCTCGGCATAAGCCGAGACTCCACTATCTGTTAATATGATTGTTGCAATAAATAATGCTATAACTTTCTTCTTCAAAATTGCCTCCTTACTCAACATCTGCATCAGTGAGTATATCACCGTTAAATACTTTTTGAATAAGACTCTGTGCCTTTGCAACCTGCTCCGGATCCTGTGTCATAACATAGGATCTTTGCTTTGGATTAGAATATGTATAATTCTTACTGTTTCCTCCAGATACAGAGAATGATTTGATATTCCACTCTCCACCTTCTGAAAGCTGCATCTTAACAAACTCTGACATGTCGTTTGATGAAACGTCTGTAGCACACATTCCCTCAAGGCTGTCAAGAATATCGCCATAATTTGTAAGTATTGCTCCACTTGTCATCTTCTTGATAAGTCCCTTAATAACTGCCATCTGATGACGTCCTCTTGACAAGTCACCATCTGAAAACGCATGTCTTTCTCTTGCAAATACTAATGCTTTTGCTCCGTTTAACTGATTCTCTCCCTTTGCAAAAGAGTATGTCTGTCCTGTTGGCGAACTGTACCATGTGGAAGTAAATGCCTTGTCTACATCTACCGTTATTCCTCCTACTGCATCTACCAGTGTCTCAAATCCGTTGAAATTAACCTGCGCATAGTAATTCACATCACAATTGTATAAGTTACCAAGTGTATCCATAGAACACTGTATTCCATAGATTCCACAGTGTGTAAGCTTGTCCATTGATCCCGGTGCTATTGAGATATCTACATAATAATCTCGCGGTGTACTAAGCAGTAACACCTGTTTAGTCTTTGGATTTACAACTCCAAGTATATTTACATCACTTCTGCTCTTTGAAAGTGTTGAACTTCTTGTATCAGAACCGCTTATATATACTATAAATGGTTCCTTTGTAATATCTTT
>OBLI01002855.1_pt1 | contig 14019 bp, 8 predicted proteins | sample 1519701 | NCBI WGS metagenome assembly OBLI01 (sample SAMEA3663005, study PRJEB22513) | pig gut metagenome | biome: pig gut; feature: pig-associated habitat; material: faeces | place: France | collected 2012 | reverse complement strand
GGCATGGCGGTTGCCGCTTTCACGGCGTCGATACCGCTCAATGCACTCAGGGGTGCCGAGGCGGCGTTGAGGATTTCCTTGGTTCCCTGGTCAATCAGCAAGACAATCAGCGTGGCGTTCTCCGGTTTCACGATATTCTCGGGCAGCGTCATGCAGTAAGTAAACGACTGCGCCTTCCCCTTTTCGATGGGTGCGCTGATGGTGCCCTCCACGCCTTCCGGCTCCGTGATGCTGCGTGCCACGTGGTCGCAGACGGCCCAATACTTGCCCGGCATGCTCACGAGGTCCGCCAGGTCGGCCGGCGTTTTGTCGAGCGAGCCGCCGTATTCGGTAGAATAGTAGTTGCTCTGTGCCACTTTCAGGCTGTCCTCCGTCAGCGCGTAGGTCAGGCGGTAGGGAGCCGTGGCGCAATCAATGCTGAATGAGGTGGAAGTGGTGATCTTCAGTTCCTTCGTGTCGTTGTCCAGCGTGTAGTCGGCAATCTGCACCGTGGCTTCGCAGGGTAGTTCGCGGATATGGTCGATGTCCTTCGTCACACCCATGTTGCCGCCGCCGTATTCGCTGCTGCCGTAGTAGGGGTCGCCGCTAATGAGCCGGTTCATGGCAAATCCGGGAAATCCGTTCGTGCCGTACTGTCTCAGCACATACATGAAATCCTCCGACTCCAACGCATCGTTTTGATGAACAGCGATGGGGATGAAGCGGTCGCTATAGTCCTTCATCAGGAGTTCAATAGCTCTGGCACCGCGCGGACACCAACCGCACCAGCCTCCTGTAAATTCTTCCATCACAGCCATACGGTTCACGGAAAGGGCGGGATCCACCTTCGTGATGGAGCCGCTGGCTTCACTTTCTTCGGCCGAAACGTCCTCGCCTCCCACTTCTACGAGCTGCACCGTGAGGGGCACGCGCACGGCTTCGTGGGGTGTGGGCAGCGACGACTCGATGTAGCCATAGTAGAGGTAGCCCAGCGGTTTGTTGAAAGCGAGGTCCTCCGTGGCATCGCCGAGTCGGCAGCGCAGCGTAGCGGAGGGGATTCCCTCCGTGCCGTAGTTGGTGATGCCGATACCGAATGTAGCTTCCTCTTCGCCGATGAAGGAACGGGAGTGGGTTACATCGTCGAGTTTGATTTCGTAGGGTTTCAGCCCGGCCTCGCCTTCGGTGACGCAGTTCAGGTAGATGCCATAGCAGAGGTGCGGGTCGCCGTACATGAAATAGCGCATGTAAGTATAGTCAAGTGCATAGGGTTTTCCCACTTTGCTGTCGTACACGAGGAACGCGCCGTTGCGGTTACAGGGCACGATGTGGGCGTGCAGCTCGTGCTTTTGGTCAAAGTAAACGGTAAATCCCACGTTCAGCATCCGCAATGAGTCTATTTTCACGTCGCAAGGATATTCGCCGATTTCATCACCCGGATAGTCTGTTGGCAGGGGTGCTTTGTAGAGCGTGTCGATCGGATTATTGGCATCCACCACCCAGAGCTCGCCCCAGGCGGCTCCCGCCGGCACCACGGTTTGTATTTCCGTGATGGTGTTGCCCATGAAGTAGGCCAGCAGGTCCATGTCGATGATGGTGCTGTAGCCGATGGTGTCGCCCGCCTCGGCATCAATGAAGTTCTGCACAAAGATGGCGGAGTCCGCCGGCAGGTTGGTCAGTGTCTTGGGATCTTGGACCGCAGCCGACTTCTCGGCCACGCGGACGGGTTGGCCGGGCTTCATGGCGCGCAACTGGTGGGTTTCCCATTGGGCGCGCGCCTTTTGCATGGCTTGCCGCTGAAAGGCGGTCTGGGCCATGGCGTTCAGGCAGAAGGGTAGCCCAAACAGCAGGCAGAACAGTTTGGAAAGTGTAGAGTGTGTCATAAAACAGATAAGTAAGTTTGTCATACGTTGGGTTAACGGTGGCAAACTTACTTATTTATGGCTTTTTCGGCAAAGGGCTTTTCGGGAAAATCCGGGGTAGCTCTTCATTTTGTCTTGGAGGTTATGAGGGATGAGGTTATGAGGTTATAAGGTTATTAGGTTAGGGTCGCTTCGCTCTCTGGGTTATGAGGTTATAAAGTTACCCTCGGAGTATCGTCTTTTCTGATATGCGAAAACTTCTAACAGTAACTTTATAACCTCATAACCTCATCCCTCATACCCTCCGGAACTTGTGTGCAAAGTTCCGGAGAGGCTCACTCCCGGTGGTTGCGTGGCAAATGGCAGAGCACCTGTTCGCGGAGGAAGGAGCGGTCCAGGTGGGTGTAGAGCTGCGTGGTGGCGATGCTCTCATGGCCGAGCATGGTCTGAATGGCGCGCAGGTTGGCCCCTCCCTCTAACAAGTGGGTGGCAAAGGTGTGGCGCAACGTGTGGGGCGAAATATTTTTTTCGATGCCCGCCAATCGGGCGTAGACCTGCAAATTGTGGAACACCGTGATGCGCGATAGGTGCCGCCCCCGGCGGTGGCTCACGAACACATAGTCCTCCTCGCCGGGCCGGATGTCGATGAGCCGCCGCTCGTCTATCCATCGCCTAAGCTCCCCTACGGCCTTGGGCGAGACGGGTACGAGCCGCTGCTTGTTTCCCTTGCCCGTTACGCGCAGAAAACCTTCGTCGAGAAAGAGGTCGCTCAGTTGCAGTCCGCAGAGTTCGCTCACGCGCAGTCCGCAGCTGTAGAGCACTTCTATCATGGCGTGGTCGCGCCTTCCCTCGGGCAGGCTTTGGTCGATGGCCGCCTCCAGCGCATCCACCTCCTGAAGCGTGAGCACGGCGGGCAGGTGCTCCGGTTTCTTGGGCGACTCCAACAACTCCGTGGGGTCGGCTTCTATGTAGCCGTCTTGCAGCAGGAAAGTAAAGAAGGAGCGCACGCCGCACAGGATGCGGGCTACGGAAACGGCCGATATGCCTATGTCGTGGAGCGAGGCGGCAAAGCGGTGCAGGTCGTCGAGGGTGCAGCTGTGCACGTCGATGCCTTCGTCGGCCAGGAAGCCGAGCAGCTTCTCCACGTCGCCGGCGTAGGCTTTGCGCGTGTTCTCCGACAACCCTTTTTCCAAAAGGATGTAGGCGCGGTATTTCCGTAGGATGGACATCATGGATGTAATGAATAATGTATAGTGAATAATGAATAATTGGCTGCGCGGTGCTGACGGATTGACGACAACCTTAAACAACAGGGGACAACTTTATCATCGTTGTCATGTGTTGTCTTTGTTGTCCCTGTTGTCGTAGATTTTATTTGACGACAACTTGAACAACATGGGACAACCGTCAATAGTTGTTTGGAGTTGTTTAAGTTGTCGTCACTTCAGGGCAACCGGTTATTCGTTATGGTTCATTGGGTTGCTGAGTTTCGGCCCGAAGGACAGGTCGCCCGCATCGCCCAGTCCGGGCACGATGTAGGCATCGGCGTTCAGCTCTGCATCTACGCCGGCCACCCAGAGCGTCACGTCGTCCGAGGGGAACACCTCCTGCAGGTGTCTGATGCCCGCTTCGGCTGCGATGACGCAGCACAGGTGGAGGTGCGCCGGTGTGCCGTGGCGCAGGAAGGCGCGGTAGGACAGTTCCAAGCTGCCGCCCGTGGCCAGCATGGGGTCCACCATCAGGAAGGTACACCCCTCCAGTTCTGGTGCCGCCATGTAGTCCACGTGGATTTTCAGCTCGCCCGGCGTACCCTCCTCGCGGTAGGCCGCCACGAAGGCGGAGTCGGCCTGGTCGAAGATGTCGAGAAATCCTTCGTGAAAAGCCAATCCGGCGCGCAGCACGGTGCCAATGACCAAGCGGTCGTCGCAGGTGGGCACAGCCTTCACGCCCAACGGGGTCTGTATAGGCTTTTCCGAGTAGTGGAGCGTGCGGCTCACTTCGTAGGCCATGGCGTGGGCCACACGTTTCAGGTTACGGCGAAACAGGGTGCGGTTGCCTTGCACGTTCACGTCGCGCAGTTGTGCCATATAGGCGTTGATGACGGAGGAGTGTTCTCCCAGATTGATTACTTTCATGATTTTCAGTGTGGATGGGAAAAGGAGCGGGACGCACTCCGCGAGACGGAGGCTCCGTTCCACAAAATGAGTTGAAAAGTTTAAGGAAAACCTTTGCCAACCTTGGGGTCGCCTTCAGGCTGCTTCCGTTAAACTTTCCAACTCTATTGATGTTAGGTTTCAGTCAACGTGTTATTTGTTGAGATGCTTCTTGCGGTCCGACGTGATGAAGATGCCTTGTGCCGGAGCCTGGAGCAGGCGGCGGCCCTGCAAGTCATACATTTTCACTTCCTCGGGTGCAACGGTCAGGATGTCTTCGATGAGTGTCTGCTTGCCCGTCGGCACGATTTTCCACATGGAGGCACCTTCCGAGGTGGTCCACTGCACCAGTTTGTTCGAGCCGTCGAGGTGCAGGGCGGGGATGGCGGCTACCACGGGAGCGGTGCAGGTCAGCACAGACCAGCCATTCGTGTCAGAACTCACGCGGTAGGAGCCGGCCTCGGCGCGGTCGGCCACCTGAAACACCGTTTTGTAATAATCCTGCGTGGGACTCAGAAAAGTTTGAGCTTCGTCGTTGTAGATAACCCACGTTCCGTCTTCGTTAATCAGAAAAGCAAATTCCTGAGCTCCGCTTTCAGCTGCGGCATATCCTTGGTAAGCCTTGTGCGAGCCATCCACGTTGTCATCGTTCTGGCTCGTGCCGAGAAAAGGGTTGGCGGCGCGGTCTTTGTTGGCCAGGGTGTATACCTTGCCATTCTCCAACTGAATTTTGGCGGCAGCCATCTTGGCCTCCATCTCGGCCATGGCATCGGCATACCCCTGCACTGTGGGGTTGGCAGCGTAGACGTCGGCCACGCCGTTGAGCGATGTCAGCAGGTCGTCGGCCTTGGCAGCGTCGATCATGCCCACTGCTTCGCCCTTTTCGAGGTCAGCCACAGAAGCCACGTTCTCCCGCAGCAAGTTGGTAACGAAGGCCGTGCGGTCAGCGGCGGGGTAGTAGGTGTAAGCGCCCTCTGTGATGCCCTCCACGGAGTACTGTTTGTAAACATTGGTATATGCCTTGCCGTAAGTCTCCTCTTCGTAGAAGAAGGCGATGGAGTCGTTGGCCTGCATAATCATGGTGGAATAGGCCGAGCCGATGTAGCTTGCCTGATGGCGGCCGTCCCAATCGGAGGCAAAGGCCGTCACGTCCTTCAGGTCGCTGAGCGAGGAGAGTTCCTTAAAGTAGATGCCCACGTTGGCGCGTCCGCTGCCGAAGGGCACGGATTGGAGAGCGAGGTACATTTCGGCGTTGTCCGAGTTGCGCTTCACGGGGAGGATGAGTATTTCGCCGTTGGTCGAGTTGCCCGATGCGTCCACACCATTCGTGCCTGCGTTTGAGGACACGGCGTTGGCCCAGCTGCCTTCGCCGGTTTCCACGTTGGTGTAGGTGAAGAAGTTGAAGATGCGGCCGCCTGAGGCACGCGAGCTGAGGATGACACGTCCGTCGGGCAGTTCCTCACACTTCGGTTCGTCGCCGCCGGGTGCGGGTGAGATGTCGATGCTGCCCAGCGCCTTCCATGTCTGGCCGAAGTCGTCGGAGTAGATAACGCGGTTGCCGCCGGGGCGTGCGCAGAGGGCGGCATACAGACGGTAGTACTGGCCCACTTTCACCTGACGGCTTTGGCAGATGCGGCCCGAGCCGAAGAAGAGGCTCTGCACGGCGCCCAGTGCGCTCTCATCGAAGAGCGTGTAGATGCTTTCGGTGATTTCTTCGTAAGCCTCCCAGGTCTGTCCGTTGTCATGGCTACGGAAGCGCGCCACGCGATTGGGATTTTCGCGCGTAGTGGTGCCTGCGCCGTACACGGTGTTGCCGCAAACGCTGATGAGCAGCACTTCGTCGCTTTCGCTGTCGGCCACCACGGCGGCATCGCCGAAGCCGCAGTCCACGGCACCGCTCACGCCTGTGCCATCGCCGATGGTGAACTCATTGCCCCAGGTCAGTCCGTTGTCCTTCGAGATGCGTGCCACGATGTCCACCTCACCGAAACCGATGTCGCCGCCGCAGGGACGATAGTCGCTGATGGCTATCAAGTCGCCGTTGTGCGCTTTGGCGATGGCCGGGATGCGGTAGGGCGAGCGGCTGCCGTCGGTGATGAAGAGGTCCTGCTGAGGCTCCGGCTGGCGGAAGCTGCGGCTGATGTTGACTGTGAAGTTGCTTAACTCCATCTCATGGTTGTGGCCGTTCAGGGTGAACTGGGCCGCAACCTCCTTCAGCCCCGTCATTTCAAGGCTTTGTGCTTCGTCGGTTACGCTGTATTCCGTTCCGCCGGCGGTCAGTTTCAGGGTATTGCTGTTGGCAACTTTGTTCTTGAACTGGAATTTGTAGCCGGTGATGATGTAGTCGCTGCCGGCCGAGATGGTGTACACGCTGTTTTGGGCCTGTCCGGAGGCGAGGGTCAGGTTGTCGCCGTTCTTGGCCATGTTGTTGAAACCAGTGCTGAGGGTGAGCTGCGGCGAGGTGGAATTTGACGACCATACCGAGGCCCAGGTGCCGGCAGCGTTGGTGGAGGTGTACGTACCGGTGGTCATGTCTACCGTATAGGTGGCCGTGACAGCCTCAATCAGGATGACGGAGCCGTCGTCGTAGCCTGCCGACCAAAAGGCCAGCTTGCTGTCGCGGTTGTTCAGTATGTTCGAGGCATAGCCGTGCTCATTGATGTAGAAACCGCCCGTTACGCCTACGGCCTGTCCGTTAGATTTTTGCGTGGCCTCGGCAATGTCCCACAAGTTGGTGTAATCGTCGCCGGGAGCGGCGGCATCTTTCAGAATGGCGTAGGAGGCACCGCCCGTGGTGCCCAGCATGGTGGTGGGAGCGGCCAAAGCCATCGAGGCACCTGCTTCCTTATTATATATAAGGTAGCCATCGGTTTCGTTGCCGGCAAAGCACCACAGTTCGGCGTCGGCACCGGTGATTTGGCCGCCCAACTTGATGTACTCGGCGCCGTCGTTGTTGGCAATGCGCAGCTTGCCGGCACCGATAGTCAAAGTGTACCAAACCGTACCGTCGGCAAATTCGCCATTCTCGATGGTAGTTACCTCAACAGGGGTAGCTGCGTAGCCATGACCGGCCAATACCAGGCACAGCAACAAGGAGAAAAGTCGTGTAATCTTGTTCATAGTAAAAAATTAAGGATGAAAAAAATCGATAAGAGCAAAGGCGGATGATCGCCCGGAAGGGTGGCACGCCACGCTTCTGCTGCCGGATTGGAAAAGCCCGGCAGGGAAATAGTGGTTGTGCGTTTGCAAAAATATGGATTAAATTGCAGATTGTTCAAAAACGAAGTAGTCGTTTTTAACCCACAGATGAAAATAATGCAGGCAGAGATGGAATAGGAAGGAGCAGGACGGGGTGGGACGGAAGCTGAAAGACGTTGGCGAACTGGCGTCTTACATTAACATTTTTAACCTTTCTGCATATTTCCACGACGGGTGTTTGTCAGAGGTCCGGGACTTGTTTTCACGACTCGCCGAGTAGGAAAAAATAGTTGGCGAGTAGAAAAAACAAGTCCTGGACTTTTTGCGACGAAAAAAAGGCTGAAAAACAAAGAAGAAGTCCGCCTCGGCAGACCTCTTCCTTTTGATAACCTAAAGGTAGGCATAAATTGCGGAACAGCCAAATCGGCCATTTTGATTTTAACATTTGGGGCGCGTGAGGCTGTTTCTCTTTGGCTAAACCTCCGGCTTTCGTTCCGCAGCAGCCGCATTCCGTCCATTATTCCAGGAAAAGTTTGTCAATGTGAAAAACTAAACCTACTTTTGTCCCCAAATTTTCTTAACAATCATGGACATATTTAATCAGGTGGCGGAGTATTTTGCTTCGCCGGCAGGGCAGGTCGCTATAGTCATAGCCGTCTTTGCCCTTACTATTGTGGCCTTTATCGCAGACAAGGTGCGCTCCGATATTGTTGCACTCAGTTCAATGGCCCTCTTGCTTGTAACGAACGTGCTCACGCCGTCTGAAGCCCTGGCCGGCTTCTCAAACTCGGCCGTAGTGATGATGATTGGCCTGTTCATCGTGGGTGGAGCCGTGTTCCAGACCGGCTTGGCAAAAATCATCTCCGGCCGTCTGCTGAAGTTGGCCGGCACGAGCGAAATCAAGCTTTTCTTCCTCGTGATGCTCGTAACTTCCGTGGTGGCTGCCTTTGTGAGCAACACGGGTACGGTAGCCTTGTTGCTGCCTATTATCCTGGCCATGGCCAAATCGGCAGGAACGAGCCCCAGCAAGCTGATGATGCCCCTCGCATTCGCCAGCTCAATGGGTGGTATCCTGACGCTGATCGGTACTCCGCCCAACCTGATTGTCGACGGCTACCTGCGCGACAACGGCAAACCGGGCTTCTCCTTCTTCGACTTCCTGCCCATCGGCTTGATATGCCTCGGCGTGGGACTGGTCATGCTCTACCCACTCTGCAAATATTTCCTCGGCAAAAAAAGTAAAGAACATGAGGAGACAGGCGAGGAACAGAGCCTGGCTTCCCTGCTCCACGAATACCATATCAATGACCTCGTGTTCCGGATCCAGGCCAAGGAGGGAAGCATGGCGTTGGAGGGACGCACCGTGGGCGAACTCGACATACGTCGCAAGTATGGCGTGACAATTCTCGAAGTGCGCCGTGCCAACCGCTCTGTGTTCAGCCCCAACATCCAAGAGTCTGTTTCCACAGATACCATTTTCCAAAACACGGATACGCTCTATGTGCTGGGCGAACGCGATAAGGTGAATACCTTTGCCTTTGACTACAATCTGTCGGTGTTCGAGGACGAAGAACGCGACGGAAAGGGAAAACTGGACTTCTACGAAATCGGTCTGGCCGAGGTGCTCATTTCGCCGGAGTCGGCCATGATCAACCGCCCACTACGCAAGGCCAACTTTAAGGAACGCTTCGGCGTGAGTGTGCTGGCCATCAAACGACAAGGCAAGTATATCTTTGAAGATGTGCTCGACTCGAACATCAAAAACGGCGATATGCTCCTGGTTCACGGCGCGTGGAAGGGCATAGAAAGCATGGCGAAGAAAAACCGCGAGTGGATTGTCATCGGTTCGCCGCAGGAGGACCACGAGAGTGTGGCGCTCGACCACAAGGCTCCTCTGGCCGCTGTCATCATGACGGCGATGGTAATCTGCATGATATTTGCCGACCAAATAGGAGTGAAACCCGTGGCCGCTGTGATTATAGCCGGCCTGCTCATGGTCTTGACCCGCTGCGTGCGCAGCGTGGACGCGGCGTACAAAATGATTGGCTGGGAAAGCATTGTGCTCATCGCTGCCATGATGCCTATGTCTACCGCGCTCTCCAAGACGGGTATTTCTGACTGGATTGCCCACAACTGTATCATGAGCCTCAATGAATATGGCATCTACGCCGCTTTGGCGGGCGTTTACCTCGTTACTTCCGCGCTCAGCACGTTTATCAGCAACTCCGCCACCGCTATCCTCGTGGCTCCCATCGTCTGGGCTGCCGCAGAGGGACTGGGCGTTTCGCCCACGCCGTTCATGATGACGGCAGCCGTGGCAGCCAGTGCCTGCTTCGCCACACCAATCTGTACACCGCCCAATGCCATGGTGATGAACGCCGGACACTACAACTTTATGGACTACGTGAAGGTAGGTTTGCCGCTGCAAATCGTCATGGGGCTCGTGGCTATCCTCACCATCCCCCTCTTCTTCCCGCTCTAACATATCTCTTACTTTATTAACAAACCACATTATGAAAAAAATCGCAACCCTTTGCACAGCATTCCTGCTGATGCTCGTTATGGCTGCTCCCGCTGCAGCCCAGTCGTTGAGCTGGGGTGTAACGGCCGGCTTGAACCTCTCCAAACTGAAACTCTCGGGCGATGTGCCTGCCAGTGTCAACTCGAACCTTTCCACCGACAACAAGGCTGGTTGGTATGTAGGACCCAAAGTTACTTTCAACACGGTGCTGGGCATCGGTCTGGACGCTGCTTTGCAGTACTCTGAACGCAACCTGAACATCGGTGGCGAGAACGAGAAGTATCGCACCATCGAAATCCCCATCAATCTGCGCTACAACATCGGACTGAGCAGCTTGGCCAGTGTCTACGTGGCCACAGGTCCGCAGTTCGGCTTCGGTCTGCAGAACATGAAGTGGGAAAACACGCTTCAGGGAGGTAACTTCGACAAGAGCAACATGACAACCACCTGGAACATCGGCGCAGGCGTGCGGGTGCTCAAACACCTCGAAGTGGGCATCGGCTACAACTTTGCTCTCGGAAACGTGGGCAAGACGTTGTTTGAAAATGTGGGCGGCTCCACGGGTAACTCGCAGGACTACCAACTCGAATACAAAACGAATACTTTCCAGGCTCAGCTGACGTACTACTTCTAAGCCGCCAACTGACAGGAACAACACTATAATTCTTTCAACATGCTCAGACTGAACTGTTTCTTCAAGGCTGACGAGGGCAAGTACGACGAGGCTCTCCAAGCCGCTCTCGCCCTGACGGCCAAATCGCAGCAGGACGAAGGTTGCATCTCCTACGATACGTTTGAAAGTGCCACTCGTCCAGACATTTTCATGATTTGTGAAACGTGGGCCGACGAGGCTGCACTGAAAAAGCACATGGAGGCACCGCATTTCAAAGAGTATGTGTCGCAACTCGAAGCGCTGGGCGCGCTCAAGCTCGAACAGTTTGCTTTTCCCGAAAAGTAAAGCACGCCCGAACTGCAGCCTGATGTCCGGAATATCCGGAATATCCGGAATATCCAGAAAACTCCGGATTATACGAACTTTCCGGACTCTCCGGATTATCCTTTAACCCCGGAACTCTGCTACCAACAGCCCTTGGCGCCACAATCATACAAACGGCATCCGCAAGTTTCCCTTCGCCGGGACTTGCGGATGCCGTTTGTGGTAAAATCCGAAAAGCTTCGCTTGCAACGTTGCGTGCAAAAGCTGCTTATCAGTCAGTTGGAATGCTTATTTCTTGCCCAGCACGTCGGCCGGATTGATTTTAGAGATAGTTTCGCGCATGGCGGTATCGCCCTTGAGGTTTTCTAAACGATAGTAGTCCATGAAACCCATGTTTCCTTCGCGCAGAGCCTGGGCCAGGGCCTTGGGCACTTCGGCCTCGGCCTGGATTACTTCGGCACGGGCTTCCTGAGCGCGGGCTATCATTTCCTGTTCGGTGGCCACAGCCATGGCGCGGCGTTCCTCTGCCTTGGCTTGGGCAATGTTCTTATCGGCATTGGCCTGGTCCATTTGCAGGGTCGCACCGATGTTCTTACCTACGTCGATATCGGCAATGTCGATGGAGAGTATTTCATAGGCTGTGCCCGCATCGAGTCCCTTGGAGAGGACCAGCTTGGAAATAGAGTCGGGGTTTTCAAGCACCTGCTCGTGAGTTTCGGCCGAACCGATGCTCGATACAATGCCTTCGCCGACACGGGCCAAAATAGTGTCCTCGCCGGCACCGCCCACCAACTGGTGGATGTTGGCACGCACCGTTACGCGGGCCTTGGCTATGAGCTGAATACCATTCTTCGCCACTGCTGCCACGGGAGGCGTGTCAATAACTTTGGGATTGACGCTTGTCTGCACGGCCTCGAACACGTCGCGTCCGGCCAGGTCGATGGCGGTGGCTTTCTCAAAGCTCAGGTCGATGTTGGCCTTGGAGGCGGAAACCAAGGCGTGAACCACGCGCTGCACATGGCCTCCCGTCATGTAGTGAGCCTCCAGATTGTCGCGCGTGATGCTGCGCAGTCCGGCTTTGTGCGCTTCTATGAGGCTGGGCACGATGACGCTGGGCGGCACATTACGGATGCGCATGAGGAAAAGCTGAATGAGCGAGATGTGAACGCCCGAAACTTTGGCGGAAAGCCAAAGGAAGAAGGGAACAAAATGAAAGAAAATGGACAACAGGATGATGACGGCAAAAGCAATGCTCACCATGACAATGGGGTCGTCAAAGAAAAAATAATCCATGGCTAAAGGGTGTTTGGTTATAAATACTCTGTGTTGCTACTCGTAGAAAGTGCTGCTACGTCTGCAAATGTATAAAAAACCAATAACGATACCACTTTTTTCATGGCTTTTGTGCTGATAATTGTCTTGCCTTCAGCAGATTGAAGTTAGGTGTTTTTTCATGGAGGTCGCCACTCCTTAATTATAGCATAACTTTCTGAAGTTTGCAAAGTGAAAGGTTGTCAGGTGATGGTCTTTTCGATCTTCTCTATACGTATTTTATTTCCCGAAAAAAGCATTCACTCCTTCACACAAAGGCTTTTCTTACCTGATTTTCAGGAGTTTCAAGTGTGAAGGCTTGCTTTTTCAACCCTTCACAGTGGAATGGGCGATTATGCTGCTTTGTTCCTATGATTTTCATCGGTTTTTCGGTGTGAAGGCTTGCTTTTTCAACCCTTCACAAACGTTCACCGCCCATGTGAATGCTTTGCTGCCCGTGTGAATGCTTGAAAAACAAAGCCTTCACGCGAAAATGCGCTGAAAATCAGCGAAAAACACGCACCGTGTGAAGGGGTGAATACTTTTTTCGGGAAATAAAAACCGTATATGCGCGCGCGCGAAAGGGGGATTTCTCTCAACTCGGTACTGCTTTTTCGAGGTGATTTCCCGCCTCGCCTGTCACGCCGGACGCAACGTGAAGTTCTTTTCACAAGTCGCCGACTATTTTTTCGGGCTCGGCGAGTTGGCAAAACAACTCCAGGACTTGGTGAAGGCATAGCATTATCTCACAGCCTTATTCTTCAGAACTTTTGCCCATTCGACACGTCAGAGAAATGTAGGTGTTTGAAATAGGAACTAATTTCACATACGTTCTTATATATAATAGGAGTGAACGGTCGTTTCGGGTGGGTTAGATGTTGTATTCCTGAATTTGACATCGGTTCTGCACCGGTGTATCAAAATGAAGCAGGAGGGCACTGCTTTGTGGCAGCCCTCCTGCTTTGTCATCTGTATGTCAAAAATACTAAGTCTTTGTCCGTAGCTATTAGAGCTGAGGACCGGCAGCTACGAGAGCCTTGCCGGCTTCGTTGCCCTGATACTTCACGAAGTTCTTGATGAAGCGAGCAGCGAGGTCCTTGGCCTTCTCTTCCCACTGAGCGGCTTCAGCGTAAGTGTCGCGGGGATCGAGAATGTTGGGGTCAACACCGGGGAGTTCAGTGGGCACTACGAAGTTGAAGAAGGGAACAACCTTCGTGGGAGCCTTGTCGATGGAACCGTCAAGGATGGCATCGATGATGCCGCGCGTATCGCGGATGGAGATACGCTTGCCTGTGCCGTTCCAACCCGTGTTAACGAGGTAAGCCTTGGCACCGTTGGCTTCCATCTTCTTCACCAATTCGGCAGCATACTTCGTGGGGTGCAGTTCGAGGAAGGCCTGGCCGAAGCAAGCCGAGAAGGTCGGCGTGGGTTCGGTGATGCCGCGTTCTGTACCGGCGAGCTTAGCGGTGAAGCCGCTGAGGAAGTAGTACTGAGCCTGGTCAGAGTTGAGGATAGAAACGGGAGGAAGTACACCGAAGGCGTCGGCAGAGAGGAAGATAACCTGCTTGGCAGCCGGACCCTTGCTGATGGGCTTCACGATGTTCTGAATGTGGTAGATGGGGTAGCTTACGCGCGTATTTTCGGTAACGCTCTTGTCTGCGAAGTCAATCTTTCCATCGGCAGCCACGGTCACGTTCTCCAAGAGAGCGTTGCGCTTGATAGCACCGTAGATGTCGGGTTCGCTTTCCTTGTCGAGGTTGATGACCTTAGCGTAGCAGCCGCCTTCATAGTTGAACACGCCGTTGTCGTCCCAGCCTCGTCGTCGCCGATGAGCTTGCGCTTCGGGTCGGTGGAGAGAGTCGTCTTACCCGTACCGGAGAGGCCGAAGAAGATAGCGGTGCTCGTTTCGTCCATGTTGGTGTTGGCAGAGCAGTGCATGGAGGCGATGCCCTTCAAGGGGTTGTAATAGTTCATCATGGAGAACATACCCTTCTTCATCTCACCGCCGTACCAAGTGTTGATGATAACCTGCTCACGGCTGGTGATGTTGAACACAACAGC
>OBLI01002853.1_pt1 | contig 14045 bp, 24 predicted proteins | sample 1519701 | NCBI WGS metagenome assembly OBLI01 (sample SAMEA3663005, study PRJEB22513) | pig gut metagenome | biome: pig gut; feature: pig-associated habitat; material: faeces | place: France | collected 2012 | reverse complement strand
AAAAATAGCAAAAATCAAAAATAGCAAAAATCAAAAAAATAGCAAAAATCAAAAATAGCAAAAATCAAAAATCAAAAAAATCAAAAATCAAAAATAGCAAAAAAATCAAATATCAAAAATCAAAAATCAAAAATCAAAAATCAAAAACTTCCCCTCCCTCCCCTACTCAAAAACTCCTTCCCTCCCTCCTTTTCCCCCTTTTTCTCTCTCGCTCAAAATTTGACACCTAAACTACACCTATAGTATAATAAGAGAGGAAGGAAGCAAAGAGGCTTAGCCGCCCATTTAGCCAGCCCGCTTAGCCTGGCTAAGTCCGATCAGCCGGCTTTCCCTAAGCCCAGCTTCCTTAAACCAACTAAAGGAGAACCCAACAACCAATGATTGAATTTATTGAGAATTTAGATAAGTAGGAATTTAATGAGTTAGATAGCGAAATTAATTAGGAAGAACTTAATTAGGAAGGCCTTAATCAGGAAACACTTAATCAAGAATAGCTAAGCCCTAACCAACTAAGCCCTAACGCCGCTTCGGGTCTTCCCTTCGTCCTCGACTTCACCTTAAACGGTGCTAAAGAACGAGCCGAATTCATCACCCGTATGCTCTCTCACAAAAAAACTCCCTTAACCGCGCGCCAAATCGACCTTATTAGCACTTATCTCTTTTATGGTAAGGATGAGGAAGATGGGAAGAGTCCGGTCCAACGCAAAGAACTAAGCGTTAGTACGAGATATGGGCGCCAAGCCCACCCAACCTCTTCCTTAGATGAGTTGCTTGAGTAGCCCGGCTTTAATGAAACCCTTAACTTTGAGCCAAAAACCCGCTACATAATTCCTAAGCCCTCATTTAGCAGGGAAGAAAACGCCGACTTAGCCCCTTAGTTAGGGGGAATTTGGAAAACAATAGACCTCTACGAATTTATGCTTAAGGTGAGGGAAGAAGGGCTAAAGAAGGAGGATATGCCGCCCGCTTATCAACCCTTTTACGAGCGCGCCTTATCTCTCACGGGACGCCAAATTTACGATATCAAGCATATGGTGGTAGAGATGAGGAGAGAGCAATACACAATTAGGGACTGCTTTAAGCCTACCTCCTTCACCCAAAAAAACGCTCATGTGGGCAAGTATTTTGGCGTTGAGGAAGAAGAGGGCGTTATGTGGGATGATCCCGAATCATCGCTTAGTGTGCGCCCAATGGGCCTTTACATTAAGGGGATGAGGTGGTTTGAGAGGCCCGATTCTCCAGAAACCCCAAACCTTCCTTAGCGCGCCACCAATCCTAAATTTATCCTCGACTTCACTAATCCAGACCACATTATTTAGATAGTGGAGAACTTTTAGGGCTTAATGAGCGAGGCGTTGAGCGGTAACCCTGACTCTAATGCGCGCAATCTCCTTAACACGCTGAACTTTTATGTGGAAGGGGCTGAATTGCGCCCAGAGCACGCCGACATTTTTAAGTTAAAGTTAGATGGACGGAGCAACGCCCAAATAGCGGAAATCGTTAATGAGATTTATGGGAAAAGCCACACACAAAACTACATATCTGCGTTGTATAGGAAAACAATTTGCCCGCAAATAGCGGCCTTCGCGCAATATCATTGGGATACGTATAGATGGCGGAAATTCCCGATGAAGTGGAAGATTTGCAATAGATGCGGCTAGAGGTACTTGAGGGATGAGAGGAATTTTGTGAGGAAGAGTAGGAACTGGGATGGAGTTGCCAATAGGTGCAAGAAGTGCGATAAGTTAATTAGAGAGGGGTTGATGAGTAGTGAGAAAGAATAAGGGAGAAGAGAAACAAACAAAGGAACTAGCCGAATTCTTAAGTTGGGCTAGCTAGAGGGATGCTATTGAATTTGCTGGAATAGCTCACTTATTAGGAGTGCGCCTGGTCGAAAACATTGAAGTCACGGATGAAAATGTTGAAGGCGCGCGAGTTAAGGTGCGCCCATTCGATAAGGTTATCGAAGATATGATTGAGAAATATTTGAGTATGAATAGGGATTAGCGCCGAGCGATAAAGAAGCTTATGCGCGAAGTGAAGAAGGAGGATTTCCTTTATGGCCGCGATTAAGAATTCTGTAGTGAAGACTTGCTCTCGATGCGGCTATCCTACCTCAATTGATAATTTTCTTTAGACTAAATCACTACTTTATCAGGATGGCCGCGTTCCTATCTGTAATGATTGCTTAAAGAAGTTTTCTAATTAGGTTAAGGATGATTGGGCCAAAATTAATAAGATGTGCCAATGGCTTGATATCCCTTTCATCCCAGATTAGTACCAAAAAGTTTATAACTCTAATCCCAATGATGCCTTCCTCACCTATGCGCGCATTTTTCGCTCAAAGGCTTATGAGAATTTAGATTGGACCACGTATTACCAAAAGTTTAAGAAATTAGAGAAAGAAAATGAGTTATACGCTCAGTTACCCCTCTTTGAGGAAAGCCGCATTAGAGAACTTTAGTAGGTTTGGGGAGAGAATTATTCTCCAGAACAACTCTCTTATCTCCAAAATTTACTTGATGGTATAATGAAGACTTAGAATGTTAATGGAGAGCTACAATACGATTAGGCCAAGAAATTATGTAAGATTTCATTAAATATAGAAGAACGAATTTCTGCTGATGCAGAATTTGATAAGCTATTGGCCTCTTATGAGAAATTAGTCAAGGCCGCCGAGTTCACCCCAAAGAATGTGAAAAGTGCTAGTGATTTTGAATCAGTGGGAGAATTATTTGCTTACCTTGAAAAGCGCGGGTTTAAGCCTTCTTATTGCACTGATGTCTCAAAGGATATCGTTGATTAGACAATTATTGATATCTAGAATTTTTGCCAAAAATTGTATATTAATGAACCTTCCATGGGTGAAGAAATTAGCAAGAGAATTGAATCACTTCAAAGAGCGCAAGAGGTTGAGGATAATTATGGTATACGCCGCACCAGCAAAATTTTAGATGATTATGATGCTGAGTTGAGCAATAGGGAAGAAGCTGAAGAGGAGTTCTCACCTGAACTATGACACAAGAACAAACTAACTTATTGCGCTCAACATTATTTAAGTTGGCGCCAGACCAAACAGATACAGAGCGCCAATATAAGGATGGAATTTGGATTGAGAAAGGCGTTTAGTTAACAGAATAGAAAATTTAGGCAAATTTAGATACTTATGAGAAATGGTGTGAGTTTTTTATTATTTATCCTGATATATTCATCGATATGATAACACCAAAAGACTCTCACTTCACCCTTTACTTTTATCAACGAATATTCTTGCGCGCACTGATGCGTTTCCGCTATAACTATGTAACTGCATCACGTGCTTTTAGTAAGTCATTTATATCTATCCTGGCTCTGTTCTTAATTTGTATGTTTAGACCAGGATCAAAGGTATTCATTTGCGCTCCCAAAATTAATCAGGGTGCAAAAATTGCTAAGGAAAAAATAATTGAGATTTATCGGCTATTCCCCTTACTTAGACGCGAAATCATTGGTGGCGATCTGAGTAATGAGCCGGGTAGCTTTTAGAAAGATTAGGTCACTTTAAAGTTTAGGAATGGTAGTGTATTTGACGTTGTTTCTTCATATGATAGTCAACGTGGCGGACGTCGCAATAGCGGTTTAATTGATGAGGTAAGAGATCATAACGGAGATGAATTGAATTAGGTTGTTCTTCCCTTGTTGAATGTGTCTCGCCGCATGGTTAATGGAGATATAAATGAGAATGAACCTCATCAGTGTTAGTACTTTATGACTTCTGCTTCAGACCAAGGCACTTATGCTTATAATAAGTTAATTGAGTTATTTCAGCAGTAGATAATCAATCCTAAGTCGGCTTTTGTTTGGGGTTGTTCTTACAAAGTGCCGATGATGCATGGCCTAATTGACCCATCTTATATAAATGAGGTTAAAATGTCTCCAACCTTTAGCGAACTTGACTGGGCGCGCGAGTATATGGGTTCATGGACAAGCGGCGGCTAGAATAGTTGGTTTGATTTGGACAAAATTTTGGCACACAGAAAAATTTAGAATCCAGAAACGCACGAAAAAATTATAAAGGGGTCAAATGCGTTCTACATATTAGCGATGGATGTTGCGCGCATTGGTTGCCAATCAGTTGTAACTGTTTTAAAGGTATTTCCTAATGAGCAAAATTGGAAGATTAAGGTAGTGAATATTTTTGTTCTTGGAAAGACATTAGAATAGAAATCATTTGATTATTAGGCTTATGAGTTAAAGAAGATTATTCAATCATTTAATCCAAGAGAGGTCATCATTGATGGTAATGGATTAAACACACTAGTCCCTGTATATAGTGATATATACAGCAAAGCTTCTTAATTGCTGGAAACTCTTAGCACATAATGGTGAAGACAATCAGCAGCGAAGAATCAAAATTATGCTTTTATTGGAGGCATAATTTTGATTAACGTTCAACGACTAGTCGAAAGATGTACTCTCAAGCGAGAGGAAAAAGAAGCTCTCTTATTTAAGAGAATGATATAGTCTCATCTGTATGGAAACATACAGCAGTCTAAAAGACGGGCATGGATTAGCGACCCATGTTGAAGATATTGTAGGCGTTGGATTAATTGATTGGATGGTTAAGGAAACTTTAGGACCGGATGGAATTATTTATCCGGCCTATGGATGTATAAATGATGAAGTTTACAAGAAGATTTAGCCCAAGAGCGCACAAAAATTGATTTATGTTATAAAAGCTAATTCTAGCCTTAATTCTAAAATTCATAGTAATTGTTACTCAATGATATAGAGCGGCCGTGTTGATTTCTTAACTAAAGAGTAGGATGCGCGCATTAAGTTATTAAGTACCGCTACTGGACAGAAAATGAGTTTAGTAGAACGGACAAAGCGCATAATGCCGCATGAGATGACAACTAGCTTAATCAATGAGATGATGAATTTGCGCCTTAAATCTGGCGGCACTACTGGAGATATAGTGCTGGAAATGATTAATTCAAGCTTACTAAAGGATAAGTTTAGTTCTTTAGAGTATGGATTATGGAGAATTAAGGAACTTGAAGAAGCATCTTTTAAAAATCGCCGTAAGAGTGGCGAAAAGCGGCGACTTGTATTTTTCTCTGAAGGAGGTAAATAATGGCAGAACAAAATGAAAGGCAACTTCTTTTTAAGAAAATGAAAAGTGCCATGATTTCTACCAATGATAATGCCTATTCTAATAAATACGCCACTCGAAGAAGAGAAACAAATAGAGATTATACAGTTGAAGAAATTTAGAATATTTTGAGAAATGGCAGTTTAGATGAGCAAGTTGCTTTATCTAATAGTTATTTCAATAAAGACGGAATTTATAGAAGAACTGTAATTCACTATGCTACGATTTTTAAGTATTGCGGCATGACCATTCCAGTGTTGGGATATGGGAAAAGCATAGAAGATGAGAATTTATATAAGAGATACTTTAATGCTGTCGCTTTCTCTGAGAATATTGGTATTCCAGAATTATGCACTTAGTTCGCACTAAAGGGCTTAATAAATGGCACTTATTTTGGTGTAGTATGCAAGCTTGATAAGGGCGGCCTTGCTATAATGGATCTGCCGCCCGCATATTGTTTAAATCGATATAAGGATAATTAGGGGAATGATTTAATTGAATTTGATTTAAATTATTTCAGAACTATAAGAGATGAGACAATGCGCGGGCGCGCCTTAGAAGCTTTTCCTCCTGAGATAGCAAAAGCATGGAGAAAATATGATAAGAATAGTTCTCAAGAAAATCGTTATTTCTTAATTCCGAGTGATATTGGCATTTGCTTTAGTTTTTATAATGGTTTTCCCTTATTTCTTAACGTAATAGCTTCATCTATTGACTTTTAGGATACTAAAGAAGCTGAGAAGAATCGAGCGGAAGAAGAAATTAAGAAAATTATAATTCAGAAAATACCTCATTTAAATGATGGTACACTTCTCTTTGAGCCTCCAGAAGCAGAAGAACTCCACTCTGCGACCGTTGGCATGATAAAGAAGAATAAGAATACGAGTGTTTTAACTACTTATTGTGATGTTGATGCAATTGGTAGCGAAGCAGTCGCGCAATCTGCAACAAATAATACACTGAATAATATGACCAATGCAATATATACTGAAGCTGGAGTTAGCGGCGGCCTATTTAATGCTACTGGTAATTTAGCTATGTCTAACTCTCTAAAAAATGATATGGCATTAATGATGCCTATTATTCTCAAATTTTAGAGATTTTTCAGTAATGTATTGAATAAGATATTTGGTAATTCTTCAATTTCTTTCTCTTATCAATTCTTACCTGTTACATGGTATAACGAGAGTGACTTTATTTCTAATGCATTTAAAATGGCTTCTAGTGGTTATTCTTTCCTAATTCCCGCTATTGCGGCAGGTACATCTTAGAGAGACCTACTAACTCTAAAAGATTTGGAAAATAAGGTACTAAATCTGAGAGACGCTCTTATTCCCTTATCTACCTCTTATACAGAATCTTCTGGAGAGCAAGGGCGCCCATCAATTGCTGATGATAAGAAATAGGATTCTACTATAAAGAAAGAAATATCAATTGATGGGGGTGAGTAATGATGAATGAGGAAAAGATTGCCCTTAATTTTAAGGTGCAAGTTTATGGAGAATTAGAGAAATTTAGCGAGACAATTTCTCGTTCTCGTTGCCGAATTTTTTATAAAGGTCTTAATAGAAACGGCACATATATAACAGAGGAGTTCGCAGAAAAACTTATCTCAACTATCGCCTACGCGCCCATTAAGGGCATTTATGAGGATGATGATGATGCCGACTTTGAAGGTCATGGAGAAAAGCGTAGCGATGGCAAGGCTTATGGTGTAGTTCCTGCTGATTACAACTTTAAGTGGGAAGAACATTTAGACGATGACGGAATAAAGCGCACATATGCTTGTGTAGATGTGCTTCTCTGGACTGCTATCTATGAAGAAGCAAGAGAAATTCCCGGAAAAAGTTAGTCTATGGAACTCTATGAGCCATCTATTAAGGGTAAATGGGTATTAATTGAAGGTAAACGTGTTTACCAATATGAGGATGGCTGCTTCTTAGGCCTTTAGGCTTTAGGTGATAAGGTAGAACCTTGCTTTGAAGGCGCTGCCTTCTATACCCTAAAAGACATGATAAATGAACTATATACTTTATATAGTAATTTCTTAAATGATGAGAATAACCGCAAAGGAGGAAAGAAAATGGTTAATTTTAAACTTTCCGATAAGCGTAAGCATTGTATGCTATTTGATATTCTAAATAAGGAATATTATACAGAAGAAAATGATTGGGCAATTCGTTATACTATTTGCGAAGTTTATGATGATTATGCTCTATGCTACGATTATCAGGAAGAGACTTATCTGCGCGCCTATTATACCAAGAATGATAGTGATGATACAGTAACCATTGATAATACTGTAAAAGCTTTCATTATTGATGTAACTGAGGGCGAGTATAATGCGCTAAATGCTTTGCGTTCTCAAGTTAATACTTTTGAACAAATTGATGAGAAGTTTGCGGCTGGAGTAGAGGCGCAGAATAATCTCGAACAGAAAGATGAGGAAATTGCTACTTACACTACTCAGATTCAAGAGAAAGATACTCAGATTAATGAACTAAATGAGAAAGTTGACCAATTAACTAATGAGAATACTACTCTTTCTGCTTACAAACTTGATATCGAAAAGAAAGAAAAGTAGTCTATTATTGATAAGTATAGTAATGTAATAGATGATGAAATTATTGCAACATATACTGCAAAAATTGACGAACTAAGTTCTGAGGAACTCGATAAGAATCTATCTTATGAACTAGTTAAAGCAACACCCAGTATTTTTAGTAAATCTGGCGCGGGCGTAATCCCTAAAGATGAACCTGTTACTGGTGTTGAAGCTATATTAAACAAATATCGTAATAAGAATCAAGAAGATTAAGGAGGATATAATCGATATGGCTTTTAAAAGAATGACGATTGACGGTTTCGGCCAGGTTGAATTAAATAACTGTGCCTTCCGTAGAGATGGACGCATTGAGGCTCAGTGCGCGCCCGATCCTGTAGTTTTTGAGAATATGCCTGTTGAGAATGGTATGATTCTTGCTGTTGATGAGGTTACTCATACTGTAAAGATGCCTGATGGTACTCTACCTGTTGCTCTGGTTTATACCGCTGAGCATCTATATGATGAGCGTTATGCCGGTGGTCTAAAGTATTTCAAGACCGAGGCTAAGAATGATTTCTATCCTCGTCTAGGCTATCTATCTGTAGGCGATAAGTTTACTACTAACTGCATTGGCTATAAGGATAATGAGTTCACCAATGACGAGGCTCTAATTACCGCTCTAGGCAAGATTGGTACTACTCCTATTTATGGTGGAGAGAGCGCTAATGGTGTTATTGTTCTAAGTGCTACTAAGCCTACTGCTCAGGTCGTTATGAAGGTAATTGAATTTTATACCATGCCTGATGGCCAGAAGGGCGTTAAGCTACAGGTAATTGCTTAATTTAAAGGAGGGGATATATAATGGCTAACATTAAAGAACTAAAGGAACTGGCTCTTCATGCCGCTAGACACACCGCTCCTGCTAATTATAGTTGTGAGAATGTTGATGAAGCTCTTGCTGGCGAATTCCGTAATATGGCTAGTTCCATTAATGAATTCCAGCGTAATAAGTATGATATTTTTGAGATTATGATCGAAACTGCCGATGAAGTGGCTCCCAAGAGAGTTATTGATAAGGTCGGTATGTTTGCTGATATTAAGACTGTTGGTCAGGGCCAGAAGGCCATCTTCAAGCGCAAGGTTGGTAAGAATCGTGCTAAGAAGTTCCTAACTCAGGTTGGTCTATCTGGTGTTTACGAGACTTTCCGTCTTGATTCTGATACCTTTGAGGTTTCCGCTCATGCGGTCGGCGGAGCCGGTACCATTGACTTCGAGCGTATGCTTGATGGTACTGAGACTATGAGTGATATCATGGATGTAATCACTGAAGGTATCACTGATGCCGCCTTCTATGAGATTCATCGTGCTCTACAGGCTGCTTTCTCTGCTGCTGGTCGCCCTGCTGCTAATAAGAAGCTAGTTAATAGTTTCGATGCCCAGAAGATGCAGGAACTAATTGGCGTTGTGCGTGCCTATGGCCAGAGCGCCATCATCTTTGCTTGCCCCGAATTTATTGCTGCTATGGGTCCTGATGCTATCGTTCCTCCCTCTGCCGCAATTCAGGGTGTTTATTCTCCTGATGACATTGATGCCATCCATAATACTGGCTTCATTAAGATGTTCCGTGGTTGTCCCATTGTTGAGATTCCTCAGTCTTATACTGATGAGTCCAATACTACCACTCAGATCAATCCTCAGTATGCTTACGTCCTACCCACTGGCGGCGAAAAGGTTGTTAAGCTAGTGTTCGAGGGCCAGACTCAGATGTGGGACAATATCAATCGCGATCAGTCTATTGAGATTAACGCTTATAAGAAGATGGGCGTCGCTGTTATTGCTCATCATAACTGGGGTATTTACAAGAACGAGGGCATTGCTGACACCTCTGCCAATACGTACGGTTTTTAATTAATCGGTTAATTAATTAAATAGGCGCCGGGGAGTAATTCCCCGGTGCCAATAAATGAGATAAAAGGAGAATTCTATCATGGAAGGAAAAGTAAAAATTCGTAATACTGCTGATTGTGAAGTAACAGTTAGTCTACCAGATCTACGATTTCGTAGAAGTTGGCCTAAGAAAAATAGTGTAATTCCTGTGGATTTTGCTATTCTTGAAGAGGGTATTTTTGACCCTGGTTTTTCTAATCTAATTAATTCTGGCGTATTATTTATAGAAGATATGGACGCTAAGATTGCGCTTGGTCTTGAGCCAGATGGCGCGCAAGAACCACAAAATATTATTATCTTAAATGATTCTCAAATTTTGCGCCTAGTCAAAGTTGACAGTTTTGCTGAGTTTGAGAAGGAACTAAGTAAAATCTCAAATGAGCAAGTTAATAATATTTGCGATTATGTTATTGAGAATGGCCTAATGGGGATTGAACCACTAAAGGCTGATCTACTAAAGAAGAGAACTGGAATTGATGTTATTAAATCCATTCAACTAAATAGACAAAACGCGGAGTGATAAGATGACACCTTACTCTGTTATATATGACGCTTTTAAATCTAAAATTCTCGAAGATGAATGGATTAATTGGACAAAAGAAAAAGAATTAATGGACCTTCGAGCAATTTTAGAAGGCGCGATTTCACGTTTTAAATTTCCTAGAAAAAGTCTTGAAAGAGATGACCAGGGCTTTGTAAATGACTTAGATTAGGAAATATAGATTTTAGCGACATATATGAAGGTTGAATGGATTAATCGTAGTATTGCTACTTGGGAAAATATTAAACCTTTATATGATGAAGCAGATTTCTCTCCTGGTAATAGACTTGATAAACTGATTAAATTGTCTGATAGAGCAGAAGCAGAAGGCGCAAAACTTGAAGCGGCATATTATCGTTCTGTATAGGGCAAGCCGCATAATTATAGTAAAATGGCTGGTATGGATAATGGATAAGAAAATTTGGGAAGCCTATGGGTTTAAGATAAAGAATAAACTTTATGGGCTTCTGTGCGAATTTGAAAAAGGTAGAGATTGGGAAAAATTTCTAGATAATATCCTCATTGAGTTAATGGGATATGATGAATCTTAGAAAACAATCTACTACTACATGATTTTTTACAAGTTATCCTCCTTGCGCTATTTACGCTATGAATATTTTCGTTCTACTATTTTTGAATGTATGAGTTTGTTCGATAAAGTCCCCAAACGGAGTGATGATAATGAATTATGATGATGTTTATTATCAAAGAGTAACTTAGTGGGGTAGAACTTATCAAGAAAGGACAAAAAATTAGCGTGAAGAACTATTCAGACGCTATATGGCTCAATCAGTTTATAAAGTCAGTTTTTATGATGATGAATTAAATCCTATAGAAGCAGTTTTTTAGCCTTACAAGTAGGATGATACAAAAACAGTATGGTGCTTGCTTGTAGAACCAAAATACACTTATCCTACCGGCCGCATTTTTGAGATAAATGAACAAAAATGGATGATTTTGCGCCCGGACGCAGATACTACCCGGGGCTATTTAAAGTATTTTATGCTGAAAATGACCCACACTATAGAATGGATTGGTAGAGACGGAAATACTTATTCCTCTCCCGGATATTTTTATGGTCCGATGTTAATCCACATTAAGGATTTACTGGAGAGCCGCGCAAAAGAGCCTGTTTATCTCGAAAGTAATAAAACTAACCACTTAATTATGCCATATACAGATAAGATATAGAAAGAATGTTATTTCCGTGTAAATGGCGAGAGTTATGTGATGACCGGATTTGACCAAGATGCTTCTCTTGGTGTTCTATATATCTCTGCTAATTCTACTTATGAAAGAGACCTTACTCCTGCGCCAGAACAAACTGAACAAGATAATGAGGATGATTTTTTCTGGCTAAATGGAGGTAAGTGATATGGTAAAGAATTGTAAAGATATTGGTGAAAATTTACAATTAATTACTAAAAGATTAATTGCAAATCAAACCTTATGTAAATTATGTTACTACACTGACAAAGACCCTCTTGGGCACGAAGATTTATCTGAGGAAATGAGACGGTCTTTTTTACATAAATTTTTTAAAATTGTCCCAAGACTAGATCCAGAAGAAAATGCAAATAGCTACATTGCTATAGTTGTTAATGATGGAACTGGAGATAGTTAGAATAGTGAATTCCGTAATGTGAAGATTTTAGTCTATGTATATGTCCCTTTGCTTCAATGGGTTATCAAAAGCGATAGCTTGCGGCCGTTTCTAATAATGGGCGCCATTTAGGAAAGTTTAAGGGATAAGAAAATTAATGGGCTTGGTACATTGAGAGGAGGAGATTTTGTACTTAATAATCTGACAGAAGACATGAGTTGTTACGTTATGGAATTTAATATAACGAATTATGTCTAATGAAAAAGTTTTGTTTGGTTATCCTCTTGAATTTTCCGACATTTGCTTTATTTATCCTCCTACATATAATGATATTGCAAAGAAAGGATATGACAAATATACAGAATTAGTTAATATACTAACTATTTCTCAAGAGGATTTAGATGATACATTTAATGAAGGAAATGATGCATTTGATACAATTGCGCCCGATCCTTTTGAGTATCTAATTGTTAAAGCATCATTAGATGAAAAATATTAGAAAAATGTAATTGAATCCTTTAAATTTTTTACTCATCTTCAAATATTAATATTATTTGATAACTTTCAAATAGTTGTCGGAGATTTAAAAGATAGGAAAATTATTGATAAATTTAATTATTTTGACTTTCAAAATCTCTTGCGGGAAGCAAATGGAATACCATTGGCAGAAAGACCTGACCCTAATATGCATCCTAAGTTAAAAAGGATGAAAGCTAAGGGAAGATTAAGAGAAAGAGTAAAAGCAAAGCAAGAAAATATACAATTTAATTTTTCCTCTCAAATATTAGCCCTTTGTAATTGCGGAACCGGGTTGACTCCGAGTGAAATTGGAAAATTAACCTATGCCGCAGGAAGGGGCATATTAAGAATGGCGCAATAGAAAGAAAAATATCATACTGATATCTAGTTCATTTGCGCTGGTGCAAATAGTGATAATATTAAACCAAAATATTGGATGAGTGATTTTGATAATTAATTTTGGAGGTATATAAATGGCAAGTATTCTTGATAAATATGGTAGATAAATGCCACGCTAAAGAGTAATTTTTAGTTGACAATCTCGTGAATTGCTGGGAACTTCTAAGACTAACTAAACTACAGCGTAAGATTAATTTCTAAGCGCGATAGTAAAAAAATTAGTTAGATAGTAAATCCAAAGGAGGATTTTAAAATGGACAATCAGCAGCCAAGCATTAATTTGGAAATTTTTTATCGTAAACCAAAAGATGGGTACGGTTTTATATATAAATATACCGCGCCAAATGGTAAAAGCTATATCGGACAAACTATTAATTCTTTAAAGAATCGAGCAAAAAATATAATTTCTGGTACTGGTTATAAGAAGTGTACCTTATTCTGGAAAGCTATTTAGAAATATGGATGGAATAATTTTCAAGTAGAGATTTTAGAAGAAATTTGTATTGAAGAATTAAATGATAGAGAAATATATTATATTAATTTTTTTAATTCTATCGCGCCAAATGGCTACAATCAAACTTTTGGCGGAGACGGCGGTAAGGCGAAGGATGTCTATGTTTATAGTGCTTAGAATGGATAGTTTATTGAACATTATTCTAGTCTTTCTGAAGCCGAAATAAAAACTGGCGTCCCAATAGAAACCATTTCTTCTATATTAAGTGAAAAAACTACTAGAAAACAAGCTCATAATTTAGTTTTTTTATCTAGTTATGTTCCTATATATGATATTTCAAAATTGGCTCGGAATAATTATCATCATGTTTATGCATATGATAAAGAGGGCAATTATTTAAACGAATTTTTAACTATACGAGAAGCTGCAAAGCAATTAGGTATAGGAGAAAGTTCCATTAGAAAGTGTTTTAATGGTCTATCTGCCCATGCTTCTTATTATCAATTTAAAAATGAAAAGTACGATAAAATTGATCCAATTCCTAAAAATAGCAAAACCCCAATTTCTGTTTGCCAAATAGATCCAGTTACAAATGAAATACTTGCTACTTATTCTTCACTTACTGCCGCGGGAAAAGCAGTAGGTTTGACTAGTGGAGATGGTATTAAGAGAGTAATTCTAAGAGGCAAGGGGTTAAGTGGAGGTTATTTTTGGAAAATTAATGAAGGTTCAACGACTAAGTGCGAATGAAGTCCCAATTCGCCTGTGCGAGACTCCAGTTTTTCTGGATGAAGATATAGTCTAAACTTATAGGAAGCTATAAGCAGTACACATTATCGTCTGGTGTGTACGGTCAATTTGGGCAATTGATGAATGAATGATTAAAGAAGTAGCAGACGTTAC
>OBLI01002852.1_pt1 | contig 14045 bp, 13 predicted proteins | sample 1519701 | NCBI WGS metagenome assembly OBLI01 (sample SAMEA3663005, study PRJEB22513) | pig gut metagenome | biome: pig gut; feature: pig-associated habitat; material: faeces | place: France | collected 2012 | reverse complement strand
CCCGTCCTGGAGGATTCGAAGGGAGCTGGCCGTGTAAGACTTGCCCGTCTTAGCTTTGAAAGCGGGTGCAAAGGTAGGCATTTTTTTTGGAATATGCAAACTTTTCGCCTAAAAATTGTCTTTTTTCTCGTTTTTATTTGAATATATGCCCTATATTTAGTAACTTTGCAACCGAAAACACACATATATTATATAAATGACTACACAGGAATACATACAACTGAGGGCATTCGCCCGTGTTGACGGAACATACGTTGGCATCTTGTGGATAGCAAGTTTTGCCTGTTATCTTGGTGGACTCAGTTCATCGATGTTAGGTCTTGTCGGTGGCATTCTCGCCATTGTCAGTCCTTTTTTTGCTGCCAAGCGTCTTATGAAGTTTCGTGATGACATCAGGGATGGCGAAATCTCTGGTCGTTGCTCGATGCTCTATTATGCATTGATGTTCTTTTATGCGTCATTGCTCTTTGCCCTTGCCCAATATCTGTATTTCGCATTCATCGACGGAGGTTATCTCTTGCGCGAATACACCTCGCTGCTCTCCTCTCCCGAGATGAAGCAGGCTATGCAGGCCTATGGCATGACTTCCGAGCAATTGACCCAAGGCCTCAAGGAGTTTGCCGATGCCTCGCCGATAATGACAGCCCTGAATTTCATGACGATGAACATCACCGTCGGTCTGATACTCTCCCTGCCAGTGTCGTTGATAACACGCAGGACAAGAAAATAATAACAATATAAATAAATGGAGGAGTGAAGTTATGACAACAGAATTGGATATTACCTTACGTCTTGCCGTAGCCATGTTGCTTGGCGGTGTGATTGGTTTCGAGCGTGAATATAGGGCTAAGGATGCGGGATTCCGCACCCATTTCCTTGTAGCCTTGGGCAGCGCCCTTTTCTGCATAGTGTCGCAATATGGCTTCGGTTTCGAACTCAAGGATTCCTCGCGTGTTGCAGCACAGGTAGTCTCGGGTATTGGTTTTCTTGGTGCCGGCACCATCATTTTCCAGAAGAATGTCGTGAGAGGTCTCACCACCGCAGCTGGTCTGTGGGTCACCGCCGCCATCGGTTTGGCTTGTGGCACAGGTATGTATCTTCCTGCCGTTGTCACCACACTCATGGTGCTCGTCGGACTTGAGATCCTCAGTGTCATCATACCTCGTGTCAGCACGTCGGTAGTCATCCTTTCCTTCTCTGCCACATCCCAAGAGAGTGTAAAGAAGGCAGTGAGGGAGGTGCGCCGCAACTGTCTGGATATTATCTCGTATGAACTCAAGGAGCGCAAGACAAGTCAGGGTGTCATCTTCGAGGCCAATCTCTCGATGAAGGTAAAGCGTGACAACCGCAACGAGAAATTGATTGAATATCTCAACGAATTTGATGATGTCACGATTTCAAGCGTTGAGTAATTTACTCAACTTGCGTTAGTAAGGGAAGTTAAAGAAGTTAAGGAAGTTAAAGAAGTTAAAGACGAATGTATTAACCGGTAATACTCTCGGAAGAATCGAAAAGACTGATGGTGAGAGTCTTACTGTCGAAATGAATTCCCTCGCCCTCGATAAAACGTTGCAATATACCTCCATCTGCAAGGGCGCGTGGTGTGCCTATGGTGAGAGTGCGCTCTTTGCCGTTTTTTTCCATAAGCCACACGTCATCAGCCAGTTGCAGCGCCATACTCACGTCGTGTGTTGACAGAAAGATAATCTTTCCCGTCTCCTTTGCGAGAGCTTTCAGTAGTCTCATCATCTCCACCTTACTTGGGAAATCGAGGAAAGCCGTTGGTTCGTCGAGGTATATCACTGGTGTCTGTTGAGCCAAAGCCTTGGCAATCATCACCTTCTGTCTCTCGCCGTCGCTCAGAGTGTCAATCATCCTATAGGTCAGGGCTTCGATGCCCACCATCTCAATAGCCTTATCTACAATACGATTGTCCTCGTTGCCAAGAGTTCCCCAAAATCCCGTGTATGGCGATCGTCCAAGAGCCACCATCTCCCTTGCCGTCATGTTCTGTATATCCGGTTTGGCGGTCAGCACCACTCCTATGAGCTTTGCCAGTTCCTTGTCGCCATATTCCCCGATATCCTTTTTGCCTATAAGGATATTGCCTTGGATTTTCGGCAGGAATCCCGATAGCGTCTTCAGCAGTGTGGATTTTCCCACACCGTTAGCCCCGAGCAGACAAGTCAGTCTGCCCTCGTTGAGTGTGCCGTTGAGTCCTGAGGCGACAATCTTTATCTTTTTCGAATGAGCATCATATCCGATACTCAGATCTTTTATTTCGATGTCGTTCATATAAAAATGGGATATTCTCAGCAACCCTTGTGAGTCATGATGTTGAGCACCATGTCGTCGGTGGCTCTCATGGCGTCGGCGCCTATGCTTGTGAGGTTGTGTATGCTCTGGTCAACATCGTCGTCGATGATACCCTCGGCACTCGTCACGCTCTTGCCCTCCATCGACAGCAATGCCGACAGGATAGCCGTTGACACGCCAGATGATATCTTCAGTGCGCAACTTGGTTTTGCACCGTCGCAAATCATTCCTGTGAGGTTGGCAATCATGTTCTTCACCGAGTGGCACACGCGCTGATAGTCGCCACCCATGAGATAAGTTATTCCGCAACTGCTGCCTATCGACGCCACCACACACCCGCATAATGCCGACAGTTTGCCAAGGCTCTGCTTGATGTATATAGCAGTCAAATGACTGAGTGTCAGTGCTCTCACCAGTTCCTCCTCGGTGTTCTCATTCTCGATGGCATACACCACCACGGGGTTGGTGGCACAAATGCCCTGATTACCGCTGCCGCTGTTGCTCATCACGGGAATCATTGCTCCACCCATACGAGCGTCGCAAGCCGAAGCTGTCTTGGCAATGATATGCGAGAAGATACTATTGCCGAAGATGCCCTTTGCGAGCGGTCGGTCGATAGTCTTTCCGAGGTTATGTCCATAGTTGCCCTTGATGGCGTCATGTGCCGCCTTCATGTTGTAGTCCTTGGTTTGCAGTATGAATATTATCTCGTCGAGAGGCGCCTCGGTGGCAAATTCATGCACCATCTTCAGATTGAGGCGGATGTCGTCGTCCTCGTTGGGGGAGGGGGACTCGCAACTGACGTTGCGAGCACAGGGGCTGCTGGCTGATTCCACTTTTTGGGGAGAGGCGAGGTCTAATTCGACTTCGCCGTCGGCGTTCTCTATGTAGATGAATCGGGTGTGGCTGCCGGCTATGATGGCCTTGGATTGGCGGTTGTCGGCGGAATGGCATGTGATTTCTATATAGAGTTTCTCGGTGATACCTTCCTTCAGTTTGATGTTGATGTCATGCTGCTGCATATATAGCTTACCCTCGGCAAGTGATTCGGGAGTAAGGTCGCGTAGCACCTCCAGTTGGTATTCCGAGCGTCCGATACAGGCTCCGAGTGCCACGGCTATGGGCAGTCCAATCATTCCCGTTCCGGGGATGCCCACACCCATGGCGTTCTTCAGTATGTTAGCTGATAGTTGCACTTCGATACTCTCAGGCAACTCGCCCAATGCCTCCTTGGCGCGTGCCGTTGCCAATGCCACCGCCATCGGTTCTGTGCAACCGATGGCAGGTACTACCTCCTTGTGTATCAGAGCGATAATTCTGTCTCTTGTTTCCTTGTCCAGCATTGTCCAATATAATTTTTATTGTCCAATATTATTTTTTATAGTTGTCAATACCCATCTGCAGATAGTCGATATAAGCATTGATGTCCTCGTCGTATGAGCGCGATCCGGCAAGCGGTTTGCCGTCATTGTCAATCAGCACATAGAACGGTTGCGTGTTCGCACCGAATTTCACTCTCTGCAGATAGCTCCACTTGTCGCCCACAGTGCGCAGAGTGCGCTGCTGTCCGTTTTCCGTCACTGTCATAGGTTCTGCCAATGGAGTCTTGTCATCCACATACAGGGAGATGAGCACATATTTTCCGTTGAGCATGTCAGCCACCTTCGGGTTGGTCCATACGGCAGCCTCCATCTTGCGACAGTTCACGCATCCGAATCCCGTGAAGTCGATCATCACCGGTTTGCCTTCAGCCTTTGCCGCAGCCATACCAGCCTCATAATCATGGTATTTAGCCTCCACCGAAGCCTTATACAGATTAAAGTCCTGAGTGTTCATAGGCGGAGCGAATGCACTGATGGCCTTGAGCGGAGCGCCCCAAAGACCTGGAATCATATATATGGCGAAAGCCAATGAAATCATGGCGAGGAAGAACTGTGGCACATTAGTGCGGTTGCCCTCGTCGTCATGCGGGAACTTGAGCCATCCCAGGAGATATATTCCAAGCAGACCGAAGATTACAATCCAAAGCGATAGGAAGGTTTCGCGGTCGAGGATATGCCATCCGTAGGCAAGGTCGGCCACCGACAGGAACTTCAGTGCGAAGGCCAGTTCGATGAATCCCAACACCACCTTCACCACATTCATCCATCCACCCGACTTCGGTGCTGACTTCAGCAGACTGGGGAACATGGCAAACAGAGTGAACGGAATGGCGAGAGCGATGGCAAATCCAAGCATACCGATGGTGGGGGCGAGGATACTGCCCTGAGTGCTCACTGCCACAAGCAGGAATCCGATGATAGGACCTGTGCATGAGAACGACACTAATGTGAGGGTGAATGCCATGAGAAATATGCTCAGCATTCCGCTTGTGTTCTCCGACTTGGCGTCGATCTTGTTGCTCCACGACGAAGGCAGTGTAATCTCGAATGCTCCGAAGAAGGATGCAGCAAACACCACGAGCAGCAGACAGAAGAAGATGTTGAACACAGCATTTGTGGAAAGGGCGTTGAGGGCGCTCGCACCGAAGAGCAAAGTCACCACAAGTCCCAATACTACATATATCACCACGATTGATATACCGTATGTCACAGCCTCGCGTATAGCCTTCGAGCGCTCCTTGTTGCGCTTGAGGAAGAAGCTCACAGTCATAGGGATGATAGGCCATACGCATGGAGTGAGCAGTGCGAGGAATCCGCCGGCGAATCCTGCGAGGAAGATATATAGCAGAGATGAATCAGTGGGGGCTGCCTCGTAGGCCTTCAGTTCGCTGATAACAGGCGACCAGAGGGATGCGGGGGCGGCGGTGGAATCGGGACTCGAAGCTGACGCTTCGAGCACGGGGGCTGTTAGGGTGTCTTCTTGGGTTATTTCTTTTTCTTGATCTGATTTTACTGTTTCTGCTTCCTTTTCAGTGGGGGCGGGGGCTGTTTCCTTGGCTACGGCGGGAGCCTTTCCGCTTTTTATGAAATCCACGGATGTCGGTGGCATACAAGTCTCGTCGTTGCATGCACCGTATTCCAGATAGCAGTTGATAGAGTATTCAGGCTTGGTGAACTTGATTTTCTGAATGAATGTCACGCTACCCTCGAAGTAGCGCAGTTTCATACCGAACATATTGTCAAACTGTGATATTTCCTTTCCCTTGTGGGTCAGTCCTCCCACGGTCTTCACACCGTCCATCTTGGTGGCGTTGAATGTCGCCGAGATTGGTCCGTCGTTTCCCAGACCAGTGGAATACACATGCCACCCCTGGTCAATCCTTGCCGAAAACTCGATTTGCGCCTCGTCACCCTCGAGCATCACCAGTTTGGATGTAAAATGCACAGGGTCGGCCATCTGTGCCATTGCGCACACAGTAGCCACGAGCATTACTAATACAGTTGCTATCTTCTTCATTGATATCATTATTTTAAGTTTTTTTAATCATCTCACTTCAAATCGAGTTCCACTGGACAATGGTCGCTTCCCATAATCTCGGTGTGAATCTTGGCGTCGGCGATTCTCTCGTTGAGTCTTTGTGATGTCACGAAATAGTCGATACGCCATCCAGTGTTCTTCTCCCTTGCCTTGAATCTGTACGACCACCACGAGTAGGTCACCTGTTCAGGATACAGATGTCTGAATGTGTCGGTGAATCCGTTGTCGAGCCATGTCGTAAACTTTCCCCTTTCCTCGTCGGTGAATCCTGGGTTCATTCTGTTGGTCTTGGGATTTTTGAGGTCAATCTCCTGATGTGCCACGTTCAGGTCGCCGCATACAATCACCGGTTTCTTCTCGTCGAGTCGCTTGATATATGCGAGGAAGTCGTCCTCCCATCTCATTCTGTAGTCGAGTCGCTTTAGTCCGTCCTGAGCATTCGGCACATACACGCACACGAGATAGAACTCCTCCATCTCCAATGTGATCACTCGTCCCTCGTGGTCGTGTTCGTCGATACCAATTCCGTATGCCACGCTCATCGGAGTGTGTTTTGAGTATATGGCTGTTCCCGAATATCCTTTCTTGTCGGCATAGTTCCAATAGGATGTATATCCCTCGAATTCGAGGTCGAGCTGTCCTGCCTGCATCTTTGTTTCCTGCAGACAGAAGAAGTCGGCATCGAGCTGTTTGAATATGTCGCTGAATCCCTTACCTGCGCAAGCTCTCAGTCCGTTGACATTCCATGATATGAATTTCATAATACCTTATTTAATTATATAGGGAGCGAATAAAGTTATCCGCTCCCTAATACAGTTTGATTTTTTTAGAATTTTGCCATTTTGATGGCATCAATAGCACATTCGTCACCCTTGTTTCCGAGTTTTCCTCCGCTTCGGTCCTTTGCCTGTTCCATGTTTTCGGTTGTCAGCAGTCCGTAGATGATAGGAATCTGGTTGGATGCGTTGAGTTTAGCTATTCCGTAGGTCACTCCCTGACAGATATAGTCGAAATGTGGAGTTTCGCCCCTGATTACGCTTCCCAGCACGATGATAGCGTCATATTCTCCTCGCTTTGTCATCTGATGAGCTCCGTAGATCAGTTCAAAACTTCCCGGCACTGTTTTCACGTGGATATTCTCGGGCAGTGCACCGTGCTTTTCCAGTGTAGTCACAGCTCCCTTGAGCAGTGCGTCGGTGATTTCGGGATTCCACTCTGCCACAACAATGCCGAAGCACATGTTGCTTGCGTCGGGGATTGACTTGCTGTCATAGTCCGACAGATTATGATAAGCTGTAGCCATTACTTGTTAGATGCGCGTTCGATATATTTGTCAATAGTCTGTGACTGCATCGAATAAACATACTTCTCCTTCACCTGCTTGTAGAGTTCGAGAGCCTCGGCAGCCTTACCCTGGCTTTCGAGGATTTCTCCAGCCTGGATGAGGAATGTGGGAGAGAGCGAGTTGTTGTCGGCGTTCTTGGCAGCGTTCTTCAGATGAGTAACGGCCTTGTCGAGCTGGTTGATATGAGCGTAGGCATTACCCAGTGCACCCTCGGCGGCAGGACTGATCATCTGGTCGTCCTGAGTGTCGAATTCCTCGAGATACTTTGCAGCCTCGTTCCACTTGCCCAATCCTGCATAGCACAATCCTGCATAGAGATTAGCGAGGTTTCCAGCCTCAGTGCTGCTGTAGTCGGCAGCCACCTTCACGAATCCGGCATAACCTGCACCGTCGCCGTTGAGGGCCTTCTCATAGAGGTCCTGCTGGAAATACTCCTGTCCCTTGGCGAGAGCTGTGCTGGCCTTGTCCTCACGGGGAGCCGCCACATACTGGTTGTAAACAATCACACCGGCGATTACCACGATCACTGCGAGTACGCCATAGATAATAGCCTTCTTATACTTGAGGAAGAAGGCCTCCGATTTGTTGAGGGTCTCCTCTACATTGAGAGCGCCCTGCTGTTCATTAACATTTGCCATTTATTGTCTTTTGTTTTATTTTTTTCTTCAATTTACATGTTTTATGCACAAATTCGGGGCAAAATTAGCAAAAAATATGCAGATAATGAAATTTTATTCCGACTTTTTTTGCTTTTCCCCCCGAAAACTTGTAACTTTGCACTAAAATTACACATTTTTGGGCAATGATACTCGAAAAACTGACCATATTAAACTATAAAAACATCGGTGAGGTCACTCTCGACTTCTCGCCGAAGGTAAATTGTTTTATCGGCCATAATGGGGTGGGTAAGACCAATGTTCTCGACGCCATACACTATCTGTCGTTCTGTCGCAGCAGTATCAGCACCACCGACTCGCAGGTGATACGTCATGGCGAGGAGTTTTTTATGCTCGAGGGCAGATATGCCACCGACGAGTCGGAACCCGAGATAGTGTATTGCGGTATGAAGCGTGGCACCAAGAAGCACTTCAAGCGCAACGGTAAGGAATACCGCCGTCTGTCGGAGCACATCGGACTCATTCCCATCGTGATGGTGGCGCCTGCCGACAATATGATTATCGACGGACAGAGCGAGGAGCGCCGCCGACTGATGGACATGGTGATCTCCCAGTTCGACCATGCCTATATCGACCATCTCTCGCGCTACACCAAGGCTCTGCAACAGCGCAATTCCCTGCTTCGTCAGGACGATGAGCCTGATGCCTCGTTGCTCGATGTGCTTGAGGATCAGATGGGCTATGAGGGCGAATGTGTCTTTGCCGCACGCGAGGCGTTTGTCAACGAGTTGATTCCCGTGTTCCAACACTACTACGAGGCCATCTCGGGAGGTCGCGAACAGGTGGGCATCACCTATGAGTCGCATTGCCGTCGCGGACCTCTCGCTGAGGTCATCCGTCGCGACCGATTCAAGGATAGGGCAGTGGGCTACTCCCTTCATGGCGTCCATCGCGACGACCTGCTCTTCACCCTTGGCTCCCATCAGATGAAGCGCGAGGGCAGTCAGGGGCAGAACAAGACCTTTGCCGTGGCACTCAAGTTGGCGCAGTTTGACTTTCTCAAGCGCACAGCCTCGCGCACAACACCTCTGCTCCTGCTCGACGACATCTTCGACAAGCTCGACTCCGACCGTGTGGAGCGCATCGTCGAGATTGTCAGTTCGTCGGGATTCGGACAGATATTCGTCACCGACACCAATCGCGACCACCTCGACAAGATACTTGCGCGCTCAGGTGGTGATTATAAGATTTTTGAAGTAAAAGGAGACTGGTAGGATATGTTCAGAAGAGATGTAAAAAGCATTAAGGACCTTGTGATGAGCAATTTGCGTGAGAATGGTCTGGAGACGCCTCTATTGCAGAAGCGCCTTATCGACTCGTGGCCCGAGGTGGCTGGTCCTTCAGTGGCACGGTTCACCCGCGAGGTCACTATCTACAACCAGGTGCTCTATGTCAAGCTATCCTCTCCCGTTCTGCGCACCGAGCTCTCCATGCGCCGCCAGTCGTTTATCGACAAGCTCAATCACGTCGTTGGGGCGCGGATTATCACCGACATACGGTTTAATTAGGTTTTTATTTTGGCACGGATGATTAATTTTGGCACGGAAATCCACGGCTTTTTGAAAAAAGACACGGCTTTTGGCTGCGCATAGTTTTTTATCCGCGGCACTTCGTGATTACGGCTTGCTTGCGCAAGTTCACGGCTTAGTTTCATTTTTCGCATACGCTCAACAACTCGTCTTCACTCTTCATTCTTCACTCTTCATTTAAAAGAGCCGTGTCTATACTTCAGTATAGCGTTTAGCTAAATAAGCCTTTATTATGCGCAGCCTCCGTGTCTTTTTTGAAAAAAAAGCCGTGTCAATCCGTGCCTAAAAAACAACATCCATCTTGATGTCATGCTCCTCAGTGGGAATATTATCGAGGAGCTGAAATGGGAAGCATACACCTATTTTAAATACGCGCGTAGGCAGAAGCGGGAGAAAGCGGTCGTAGTAGCCCTTGCCGCGTCCAAGTCGGTTGCCATGGCGGTCGAAGGCCATTCCGGGGATTATAGCCACGTCGATGGCCTCGTAGTCTGTGAACAACTCTCCACATGGCTCCATAATCCCGAAAGCCCCCTCCTGTAAATCGGCCTTGCCTGAGTATCTGCGCACCACCATGGATGTTTCTCCCGTCACCTGCGGCAGCACCACCGTTTTCCCGTTCTCGGCAAGCAACTCAATCACAGGAGCAACATCCACCTCGTCGCCGAGCGGATAATACATCATCACCGTCGATGCATCTCCCAACCGCTTGTCGGCAAGAAGTCGCTCACAAGCCAAGCGCGACATTTCCCGCAGCTCATCCACGGGAATGTCGCGCTTCCTTGCACGTATCTCTTTTCTCAGTTCTTTTTTCTCAGTCATTTCTTCGGGAATGCCGCCTTGCGCTTGAATAAGTCGAGCGACTTCATGATGGCGGGGTCATCCTGATTGAGATATTCCGTCCATGCCTCGTCGTCGAGCATGTTGTATATGATTCTGCTGTTGATGTATCGCTCCAGCAGTTTGTGCGACTTCCTTATCATGAGGTTGCGTCGCTTCAATCCGTTTTTGTTGGCATAGTCGGCGAATTTCTCCACCGTGTTCTGCTTCACGAGATAGTCGGCAAGCTCCTGCATTTCGGTGAAGTTGTTCAACTTCAGTCGGTTGTTGTCGGTATAGGTGAATGCAAACTGCAGTATTAGTCCGCTCATCGACGCCTCCTTATAATAGGAAGTGATGTTCAGTGTGTCCTCGGGGATGAAGATGTCTGGAGTGATACCACCTCCGCCATACACCGTTCTGCCTATCGACGTGTGATACACCTTTCCCGAGTGCTTAATGCTGTCCTGCGAGAAGAACTCTCCGTGCTGGTATCTCACGAGGATGTCCTCCTCGTAGCTCTTCTCGTCGCCCATGGTATAAGGTTTCTGTATGCATCGTCCCGATGGAGTGTAGTAGCGTGCGATGGTGAGCCTTATCATCGATCCGTCGTTGAATGGCATAGGCTGCTGCACGAGACCCTTGCCAAACGAGCGTCGGCCGATGATAGTGGCTCGGTCGTTGTCCTGCATGGCACCGGCGAAGATTTCCGATGCCGAAGCCGATGTCTCGTCGATGAGCACCACGAGCGGTATCTTCTGATATGATCCGCGTCCGTCGCTTCGGTATTCCTGTCGTGGAGATTTTCTTCCCTGCGTATATACCACGAGCCGTCCCTTGGGCAGAAACTCGTTGGCCATCTGATAAGCCGAGTTGAGGTATCCACCGAGATTGCCCCTAAGGTCGATGATGAGGTTCTCCACTCCCTCCTGCGACAGTTTGGCGAGGGCGATGAGCAGTTCGGGATAAGTGTTCTCGCCGAAGTTCTTCACCTTGATATATCCAGTATCGTCGTCGAGCATATATGTCGCCGTGATACTCTTCTGTGGTATCTCGCCGCGTGTCACGGTGAAGTATTTCACCTTTTTCTCGCCGAATCTCACGATACCCAATTTCACCTTCGTGTCCTTAGGTCCCTTCAGTCGGCGCATAGCCTCCTGATTGGTCACCTCCTTGCCAACAAACGGTTTGCCATCCACGCTCACTATCTTGTCGCCGGCAATGAGTCCCGCCCTTTCCGCGGGGCCGTTGCCAATCACGTTCTGCACCCTGATGGTGTCCTCGCGTATGGTGAACTCGATGCCCACTCCCGAGAACGAGCCCTTGAGGTCATCGTTGGCAGCCTGCACGTCCTGCGCACTGATATACACCGAGTGTGGGTCGAGCTCAGCCAATATCTGTGGCATGGCCTTCTCCACCAACTGGTTGACATTCACCGTATCGACGTATTGGTCGTCGATGATGTGCAGCAAGTTGTTGAGCTTGTTGCTGCTCGAGTTGATGATGCTCAGGCGGTTGCCCGAGAAATGGTTGGCGTAGAACGTACCGATGACGATACCCACCACCACGCACACTGCCATTATCAGTGGCATATACCTGTTTTGTCTGTTCTTGCTCATATTTTATTATATTTGAATAAAATCCACCTTTATTCCAGCCTGTCTCAGCAGGTCAACCCCGTCGGTGAGTCGGTATTCGCGTGCATACACCACACGTTTTATTCCCGCCTGTATAATCAGTTTTGCACACTCGATGCAAGGCGAGTCGGTGATATACAGCGTACTTCCCTCACTGTTGTTTGAGCTGCGTGCCAGTTTGGTAATGGCGTTAGCCTCGGCGTGCAGCACATAGGGTAGGGTGACGTTGTTCTCGTCCTCGCACACGTTTTCGAATCCGCTCGGCGTACCGTTGTATCCGTCGCTGATTATCATTTGGTCCTTCACCACCAGTGCTCCCACCTGTCGGCGTTTGCAGTAGCTGTTCTCAGCCCATATCTGCGCCATCTTCAGATAGCGCAAGTCAAGCTTATATTGTTTCTCGTCCATAATCCTTTTTTTTCTTTTTTATCCACAGATTTTTTTATTTTGGCACGGAGATCCGCGGCTGAAATCTTTAATTTTTTAATTCTTTAATTTTTTAATTTCGCGCAGCGACCAATCCCGTTTCTCTTCAGCAGAGCCTTGATAGTCGGCTCGCCGCCACGGAAATTCTTGTATAGCGTCATGGGATGCTCCGTGCCGCCCTTCGACAGGATGCAGTCGCGGAATCTCTGTGCCGTCTCGCGGTCGAATATTCCGTGGCGCTTAAACACACTGAAGGCATCAGCGTCGAGCACCTCCGCCCATTTATAACTGTAGTATCCCGCGGCATATCCCCCCGCCATGATATGACTGAACTGCACTGTCATGCACGTCCCTTCCGTCTGCCTCGTCACCATAGCCCTCTTCCATGCTTTCTTCTCAAATTCCATGATGTCCTCGTCAAAAGGCTCTTTCAGAGTGTAATAAGCCATGTCGAGCAGTCCGAAGCTCACCTGTCTCATACATGCATAGGCAGCGTTGTAGTTGCGGCTCTTCACGATGCGGTCAATCAGTTCGTCGGGCAGTGGTTCGCCAGTCTCGTAGTGGAATGCGAATGTGCGCAGGAACTCCTTCTCCACGGCGTAGTTCTCCATAAACTGCGACGGCAGTTCCACGAAGTCCCATCTCACGTTCGTTCCGCTCATGCTTTCGAATCTCGTGTTGGCGAACATGCCGTGCAGCGAGTGCCCGAATTCGTGCAGGAATGTCTCCACCTCGCCCAATGTCAGCAGCGCCGGTTTGTCGTCCGTCGGTTTGGTGAAGTTCATCACCACACTCACATGCGGTCTCACGTTCACCCCCTTGCGGTCGATGTATTGCCCCTGGAATTGCGTCATCCATGCTCCTCCCTGCTTTCCCTGTCGGGGATAGAAGTCGGCATAGAACACGGCGAGATATTTTCCGTCGTTGTCAAACACCTCGTAGGCCTTCACGTCGGGGTGATACACCTTTATGTCCTTGTTTTCGCGGAATGTGATGCCATATAGCCTGTTGGCAAGACCGAACACACCGTCGATCACCTTGTCCAGTTGCAGATACGGCCTAAGCATCTCCGCGTCGATATTGTATTTCTTCAGTTTCAGTTTGTGACTGTAGAATCCGAAGTCCCACGGCTCCATCTTGAAGTCCTTGCCCTCCGTCTTCCTTGCGAATTTCTCGATGGCTTCCACCTCCTTCACTGCCGTCGGCATGTATGCGTCAATCAGTTGGTCGAGCAGTCGATACACGCTCTTCCTGTTTCCCGCCATGCGTCTTTCCAGCACATAGTCGGCATACGTCTTGTATCCCAACAGTTGCGCCATTTCGCGCCTCAGGTTCACCAATCTCTTGCATATTTCGCGGTTGTCCTCGCCGTTGCCGTGGCAAGCCACCGTGTTTTTCTCCATATACATTCTCTGTCTGAGGTCGCGTCGTGTGGAGTAGGTCATGAATGGGTTATAGCTTGGGAAGTCGAGCGTGAACACCCATCCCTCCTTGCCCTGCTCCTTGGCAGTGTGGGCGGCAGCCTCTCGAGCCGATTCAGGCAGTCCGTCGAGGTCGTTCTCGTCAGTGATATGCAGTTCGTAAGCCTTGTTCTCCTTCAGCAGGTTCTGCGAGAACTGCAGCGAGAGCATACCCGCCTCCTCGGTCAGTTGTCTCAGCCTCTCCTTCCCCTTGTCGTCGAGCAGTGCACCGCTTCTCACGAGTCCCTTGTATGTGTCGTCGAGCAGCACCTTCTCCTCGGGAGTCAGTTTGCGGTGATGGTGATGCACATATTTTATTCTCTCAAAGAGTTTCGGATTGAGCGTCACGTCGTTGGCGTGCTTTGTCAGCATCGGTTGTATTTTCTGCGCCAGCTGGTCCATCTCGTCGTTGGTGTCAG
>OBLI01002847.1_pt1 | contig 14068 bp, 12 predicted proteins | sample 1519701 | NCBI WGS metagenome assembly OBLI01 (sample SAMEA3663005, study PRJEB22513) | pig gut metagenome | biome: pig gut; feature: pig-associated habitat; material: faeces | place: France | collected 2012 | reverse complement strand
AGGTGGCTTAGGCGAAGTTGGTAAAAATATGTATGTTGTTATGCATGAAGAAGAACTTTTTATAATTGACTGTGGCGTAATGTTTCCAGAAGATGATTTAATGGGAATTGACTATGTTCTTGCTGATTATACGGTTCTTAAAAATATGCAAGATAAAATAAAAGGATTAATTATCACACACGGTCATGAAGATCATATTGGTGGTATTTCTTTCCTTTTACAAAATATAAATGTTCCTGTTATTTATACACCTAATATTGCAGGAAAATTAATTAAGAATAAGCTAAGTGAAAGAAATGTTCCTTGCCCTAAAATGGTAACTGTTAATGAAGAGTTAAATATAAAGACTAAATATTTTAATATTGAATTCTTTACAACTACTCACTCTATTCCAGATTCATTTGGTATGGCAATTAGAACTCCTAATGGAACTATAGTTGAAACAGGTGACTTTAAATTTGATTTAACACCTATTGGACCAGTTGCAAACATGGGTAAAATGGCTGCCATTGGTAATGAAGGTGTTACACTTTTGTTAAGTGATTCTACTAATGCTTTAGTACCAGGTTTTTCTAATAGTGAATCAGTTGTTGATGAAGCACTTGGTGAAATATTCTCTGCTAATACAAATGCAAGAATAATACTAGCAACATTTGCAAGTAATATTTATAGACTTACTCATATAATCGAAACATGTAAAGAAAATAATAGAAAAGTTGCTGTATTCGGAAGAAGTATGAATACAAGTATAGAGATTGCTATTGAATGTGGATATATTAAAGATAAAGATATATTTATAACTAGTGATGAGGCTAATAAATTAGAACCTTCTAAGGTATGTTTACTTTGTACAGGTTCTCAAGGTGAACCACTAGCGGCACTATCAAGAATCGCAAATGGTAATGATAGAAATATAACTTTAATGCCAGATGATGTTGTAATATTCTCATCATCCCCTATCCCAGGAAATGCTATGTCTATTAATAGAATAATTAATAAATTATATTTAAAAGGTGCTAAAGTATATACAAATACCAGTGAATATGATGTTCATACAAGTGGACATGCTAAACAAGAAGAATTAAAATTATTATTAAGACTTATTAGACCAAAATATTTTATGCCAATGCATGGTGAATATAGAATGCTTGCATCACATGCATCTTTAGGACATTTATGTGATATACCAAAAGAAAATACATTTGTATTAAAAAATGGTGATATACTTGCTTTAAAAGATGGTAATGTTTATAGAAAAGGAAGTATTCCAATAAATGATATATATGTTGATGGTAATAGAATCGGAGATGTTGGTCTTTCAATAATCAAAGATAGAAAAATAATGTCAACAGATGGTGTATTAGTAGTAATATTAAATATTGATTTAAAAAACAAAAAGATGTTAATTGAACCAAATATAACAACAAGAGGCTTCATAGTAGTAAATGAAAATCAAGAATTAATTAAAAAGATTCAAGATAAAACAAATATAATTACTTTAAATGAATTAGAAAAAGATAATTTCAGTCTTACAGATTTAAAAAATAGAATAATACTTGAAATAAATTCATTCGTAATAGAACTTACTGGTAGAAGACCAATTATTATTCCAATGATTTTAATATCAAACGAGAAGTAGATTTTCCTCTACTTTTTTAATGTCCTTTCAAGAATAATTTTTCTATCCATATGTTCAAAATCAATATATTCACAACTAAAATCATTAACTTTTAAATCATCAAAATTTATATTACAAACTAGAAAACCTTTATTAACAATCAAATTACTTCTCATATCAGATAATGTTGGCACCCTAATTCTAGTATTTGTTTTATTATAGTTACATCTATATTGATGAGAATGTCCAATAAAATCTATAAGAGTTAAATAATCTTTTAAATTATTTTTGAGTCTTGAAATTTCATGTTTTAATGAAATATATTTATCATTAACTTTTATATAAGCACATCTATATCCAAGTATTTGAAAGTCTTCTCTTTCACTTAATAAAGGAACTATATCAACTCCATAATGATAAATTGAATATACATCGTGATTAGCAAGTAATATCATATTTTTAATATTTTTATCATAAGAATAATCTTTAAGTACATGTTCTACTTGAGAGTCAATTGTCTTATACTCTTCTTTACATCTTCCAAAATCATCATAAGAACCCTCTATTAAATCCCCAGCATGCAAAATATAATTTATACCATTTTTAGATGCATATTCATAAACATAATCTAAATACTCAATATTTTCAAATACACTTCCAAAATGAGTATCAGAAATAACTATAAATTTAAATTCACTTTCTTCATCTATGTTAAATACTTGTTGACATTTAGAATTAGTTTCAATTACCCTACCTTCATATTCAAGAATCATATTATTATCACAAGATGTAATCATCTTTTTTACTCTACCACTACTTCTACTTTTTAAATAAAATATTATTTCATTTATTGTTTTCTTAATTAAATTTACATCAAAAATAATTTTCTTATCTTTAATAGATTCATAATATATACTTTTTAATATAAATAATAATTCTCTTTCATCAATACCTATTATTCTAAGTATTTCTATTCCACTATATCCTCTAGTAATAAAGTCTATTATTTTACTTTTTTTAACATTATCAACAAAACACATAACATGATTAATTTCTTTATCATTATATAAAACACTATCAATAAGTTCTAGCATATAAAAACTATCACAATCATAAGATAATAAAATATCACTTTTAATACCTTTTAATAATGTAATTATATATTTCCTATCAAAATTAAGTTCATTACATATTTCATCTAATGACTTATTATTTTTAATCATATTTTTAATTATTTCATTTAGACTAAAACTAGTTTCCATAAAACCTCTATAATAAGATTAGCATAATAATTATTTAAATACAATTATTTCATTAATGGTTCATTAAATAATTTCTTTTCATATTCTATTTTTTTATCTTCTATTTCTTTTAATGCCATTTCACGAACGCTTAATAACATGCAAAGCAATCTTTGCCTTTCCATGTGTACTTCGGTATTATCATAAATGACTCTTTTATATTTTTCATTTGGATACTCATCCATTAAAGAATTATTATCAGTTGTAATATCGTCCCATTAAATACTACTTTTGGTGAAGATATAACACACTTTTTAGTATAATCAGTTTCAAAAAATAACTTTATTCCACATTCTTTATTAAAATTATCTAATCTTTTTTGTTTCTCTTTTTTTACTTTTTTACCTTATATTCTCCAAACATAATTCCTCACATAATTGCGCCTTATTATAACATAAATCAAGTATCAAATCAAACAAAAAAGTAGGTTTCCTACTTCTTATCTTCTATTTCATTCAACATTTTTAATATTTTATTTTGATTAGCAGCAAGTTTAATCATTTGATCATGCAACTCTTCTAAAATTAATTCACTTTTTAAATCAGTTTTATAATCATTCTTACCTCTTAAAGTATCCTTTTTAGCTGCTCTATTTTGACTCATCATTATTATTGGTGCTTGTAAGGCAGCTACACACGATAAGAATAAATTAAGTAATATAAATGGATATGGATCAAATGCATTCACTGCTAGTAAATAATTAATAGACATCCAAGATATTAATATAATTACAAAAATAATTATAAATGACCAACTACCTGCTACTTCAGTTATTTTATCAGCTAACTTATCACTCCATGTTTCACTTTCTTCTGCTTGCTTATCAACATCAATCGCAATTGGCTCATTAAATAATATTTCCATCAATTGTTCTTCATCTTCATTTTCAAGTTCTTTGTTCTTTAAAAGCATTTTTACTATATCTTTTTTCGTTCTACTTTGTTTTTCCATGTTACACCTCTATTATTAATATATAACAAATAGATTGTAAAGTAAATATCTTATTTACATTGGATTAACATGTATCACAACTAAATATATTTCTTCTACTTCATCAATTATCTTTTCTTCTAAGTTATTAGCAATTTCATGACTATCAAATGTAGACATATTACCATCGACATAAATAGTAAATGATATTTGATATCTATATCCTACTGGTGTTGAATTAAAATGTATTATTTTTTTAACTTGTTTTTCTTCTTTAATAATATCTAATACTTTGTTTTTAGTTTCTAAAGAAATAGATTTATCCATTAATACATTATAACTTTCAATAAATAATTTTATTGCTGTATACATTATCCATAATGAAATAATACTACCCACAATACCATCTAAAAAGAATATGTTATATGATGATAATATACAAGACATTAAGTTAAGGCTTGTAATGATAGTATCATTTAAATGATCTTTTGAATTAGCAAGTATTAATAAATTATTATGTTTTTTATACAGTTTATTTGTGTATAAATATAATAAAAATTTAACTATTATAGTTACAATACATACTACGATTAACCAGATCGAAAAAGTATATTCACTTCCATAAAATATTGATTTTAATGAATCTTTTAATACAAGAACTGCCATTAATATCATTGAAATACTTATTAACATAGAATAAATATATTCAGCTTTACCATGTCCTAGATTATGATCATCATCTGCTTTTTTACTTGATATTTTATTGCCAATATAAGTCATAAGAGATGAAAATATATCACCTGCGCTATTAAAAGCATCCGCTATCATTGCTTGACTTCCACTTAAAAAGGCCACTATTCCTTTAATAATAAGCAAAAATAAATTACCGATTATTCCTAGTACACTTGCAATTTTGGTACTTTTAAATCTGTTCATAATTCCTCCATAATATTTTATTCAAAATATTTAATAGTGAATACAGTTCCTATCTTACTAGAACTTTTAACACTTATACTACCATTATCTTTTTCTATTATTGACTTGGCAAGAGCAAGTCCTATACCTACACTATCTTTACTTGAATTCTCTCCTTTATAAAATCTTTCAAATATGTAAGGTAAATCATGTTCACTTATTCCAGAACCATTATCTCTAATAACTATTCTTGAATACACTTTATTTTTAGTGTAATTGATTTCAACTATTCCACCTTCACTACTATGTTCAATTGAATTTTTAATTATATTACCTATTGCTTCAATTTGCCACATTTCATCACATACTAATGTTGATGAGTCATCTCCACTTATTTTAACATTAACATTTTTTAAATCACTTAATGCATTTACTTTATCATATGCAGAATATATAATATCATGAAGTTTAACTTCCCTTTTACTAAACTTAACTACATTCGCATCAAACTTAGATAATTTAAGTAAATTTTGAACTAAGAAATTCATATTGATTATTTCTCTTTTAATACCAATCAAAAATTTATTTTTAGTACTCTCATCCATATTTGGACTTTCAAGTATATTATCTATCATAATAGTAATACTTGTAAGAGGAGTTTTTAATTGATGAGATATATCACTTAATGAATCTTTTAATTTTATTTTATCCTTTAATGAGTTATCGCTTTCACTTCTAAGCATTATAGTAAACTTATATATTTCACTTTTTAATGAAGATAATTCATCTTCATCATAATTTTCAATTTCTAATTTATAATTTCTATTATTTATTTTAGATATTAGTTGTACTATATCATCAATTTTCTTTCTTCTTTTAACATTATTATATAAAAAGTATCCACTAGTTATTAATATTATAATTATGATTAATGCAATGTCAATTATTAAATATTTCATAAATAATGTATCATTCTTATCAATAGAAGAATTATTTTCATCAATACCATATTTTTCTAATATATTTGAATAAAGAAATCATCTCATCTTCACTAACATCAGGATACTTTGATAACACTTCATTAACAATAGAATTTATTTTACTATTATATTCTTTAACATAAGATTTGTATTGATAAGTTAAATTAAAAGAGAATAATACTACTGTTAATAGTATTATCACTAAAGAAAATATAATTGATTTTTTATCATATTTTTTATTCATCCACTCTATACCCTAATCCTTTAATAGTGACAATTATATCACTACCTAATTTTTCTCTAATTCTTTTCATATAAACAGTGACCGTGTTATCATTAACATCATTTCCTGTCCCTTCCCAAATACTTTCAATTATCTTATCTCTGCTTACTACTTTGTTAATATTATTAAACAATAAATTTAATATTTTTAATTCTAAACTAGTAAGATTAACCACTTTATCATTTTTATAAACCACCATTTTATTCATATCAAATGTAATATCTTTTAATTTTAAAATTTTTTTATTTAATATTCTATTTAATCTAGCAATTAGTTCTAAAGTTCTAAATGGTTTAGTTATATAATCACTTGCTCCCATCTCAAATGCTTTAACTATATCTTCTTCTGCATCATTAGCAGTTAAAAATATAGTTGGTATATCTTTAATCATAATGTGATGCGTATATAAATCAAATCCATTACCATCAGGTAAAGTTACATCAAGTATCACAGCATCTACTTTATTATACTCTAAATATTCTATGGTGTCATTAATACATGATTTACTTACTAAATCTATATTATTTTCACTAAAAGAGTACTCAAGGCTTTCTCTTATATTTGAATTGTCCTCTACTAATAATACTTTCATATAAATCCTCTCTTAATATTATAACACAATAAAAGGACGATTAGGTCCTTATATGTTTTCATTTCTTATATTTTCTATAATATTTTGTTCACTTACTTTACGTATTGAGAATCTCATTATAATAAATACTAATATAAATACAGCTATAATACTTATTATAATACCACCAACTGGTAGTTTGTATAGAATAACATTTTTTCCTTGATTGAATGCTAAATATAATACATAAGAAAGTCCTATACCAAGAGGTACTCCTATTAATAGTGATTTTAATGAATAGAATAACACTTCTAGATTAATCATTCTATTAAATTCTTTCCCTGTCATACCAACACTCTTTAATATCGCAAATTCTCCTTTTCTAAGATTCATATTGGTATTAATAGTATTAAATATATTAGTAATACCAATAAGCGCTATAACAGTTATAAAACCATATAAGAATATAGCAAGTAATGTATAGAATCCCTGTAAGTCCTTAGCAGCTTTATCATAATTATATAAGTTATAAGAATCTTTATCTGTAATAAATTTTTCTATTTCTTCTTGTAATTTATCAGCATTAGTTGAATCAATGAAGCATGTTACACTACCCATAGATTCACCATTTTTATATATTTCATCAAATAATTCATCACTGATTATCATAAATGCTTGTCCATAAGTATTTTCAATACCCATGGGTCTTAGAGTAGTAACTTTAGCAACTTCTATTTTGTTTTTGGAATAGTCATCTGTACTAAAGTCATAGAATCCACCATTTAGTATCTCTCTTGTCTTAACATTTAATATAGATAGTTCTACATTCTTACCATTTTCTACTTGAATAGTATTATTAATAATAATTGCTTTATCTTTAACTTCATCATAATTTAATTTTAATTTGTTTATATATCTTATGTATTCACTCTTACCAAAAGCATATACTTCAATAGTGGTATTCTTAAGACTATCATCATAAAATTTCATATATTCTTTTGTATATAAGTTATCATTTATAGAATATTGTGTAGTTCTTTTAACACTATATTTTGATATATTATCAAAATTTAATATACTTTTAATTTTATTATAATCTTTGTTATTAACTGATAACTCTATATTATGAGTCATTTGTCCAAGTTCGAGTTCAAGTGTCTTTCTACCTAATCCCATAAAGTAATATAGTCCAATAAATACTGATACACTAACTACTATTGATATAACAGTAGTTCTATATTTCTTTCTATTTCTTTTGATATTTTTATATGATATTATTCCTCCTATTCCAAATAACTTTTGAATATATTTAGGTGATCTGATTTTTTTAGATTTAATCTTAATATCATCTTGACTTCTAATAGCACTCATCGGAGATAATTTAGATGCTCTACGCGCTATTTTAAGTGCTGAAAAATATATTGTTATAAAACTTAAAATTATTGATAAAACTATTGCTAAAATAGATGTCTTAAATATTAAAGCACCAGATACTAACAAATCACCTAAGAAATGGTTTGATACTTTAATTAATACAAATGCAGCAAAGATACCACAAAGTATACCAACAGGTGCCCCAATTAGCCATAAAATATATGCTTCATTAAGTACATTTTTCTTTATTTGTTTTGATGTTGCTCCTATACTTCTTAACATACCATATTGTTTAGTTTTTTCAGTAATAGATATATCAAAACTATTTTTAATACAATATATAGATGTAAATATTATTATAAGAATAACTATCCCACCAACAGCATACAATGCATTCATAGAAGCATTCTTAAATGAAAGTGTTGATAATGTTATTAACATCTCATTAATGTCATTATGATATTTAGCATTAAGAAATTCTTTATTATAAGCTTGTATTGTATCATCACTTAATTTATTATAGTCATTAACCATACTATAATAATGATCTTCGTTTATACCTAGTATATTCGCAGTTGTTCTTTCAAAGTTTTTAACACCATATTTAGTATATTTAGTATAAGTATTATAACTATCACTATTTAAATCATAATATGTAAGAAATGTATATCCAGGTGCTTCAAAACTTTCAATAAAGTTACTTGGTCTTTCCATTATACCAACGATTTTATATGTTTTAGTATATCTTTTCTTAAAAGTTTCTTCTTCTTTTAAGTAAGGATTTCTTTGACCTAATAAATAATCATCAGAATATCTGTCTCCTATATCAAGAGTTATCTCATCACCTATTTTATAATCAACTCTTCCATTTGTTTTTAAGTGCCTTGGAATAACTATTTCATTATCGTTCTTAGCCATTCTTCCTTTTAAAATTTTAATTGCTAAACCATTTAAATCTTTTTCTCTAGCTCCGATTAAGAACGCAAATTTTTTATCAGGGTTTTCACTCTTTTCAAGCGGAGCATAACCTATATTTTCACTTATATATAGTCTTTCTACATTTCTATTATTTTCAAATGATTCTAAATCATCTTTTTTAACATCATAGAATACAAAATGATAATTACCTTTACCTTCTATAGTATATTTAATCATACTTTTTCTAAAGCTTACAAGCATACTTGCCACTGCACAGATAAGTGCAACCGATAATATTATTCCTATTATAGTTACTATTGTTCTTTTTTTATTTAATTTTAGATTTTTAATTATTAATTTATTAAGGATATTCATAATTATTTCTCCTTAACTATTCTTCCATCTTCTATAGTAATAATTCTATCCGCAACTGCTGCTATATCTAAATTATGAGTGATCATTATTATAGTTTGCTTATATTCTTTATTTAATTTTTTAAGCAAATTTACAACCTCATCACTCGATTTAGAATCTAAGTTACCAGTAGGTTCATCTGCAAGTACTATTGCTGGTTTAGTAATTAATGCTCTTCCTATAGATGTTCTTTGTTGCTGTCCTCCAGATAGTTCATTTGGTAAATGTTTTCTTCTTCTTTCAAGCCCTAGTAGTTTTATCATTTCATCTAATTCAAACTTATCTACTTTTCTATTATCTAATAATAATGGTAAAGTAATATTTTCTTCAACTGTTAAAATGGGTATTAAGTTATAAAATTGATATATTAATCCTACTTCACGTCTTCTAAATATAGCAAGATTATCACTACTAAGTTTATAAATGTCTTTACCATCTATAAATACTTTACCACTAGTCGGAGTATCTACGCCACCCATTAAATGTAATAAAGTAGATTTTCCACTTCCTGATGCTCCTACTATTGCTACAAATTCACCTTTTTCAACACTAAATGATACATTATCTAGTGCCACTACTTTAGAATTTTCTTTTCCATATACTTTTGTCAAATTTTCAACTTTTAATATTTCCATACTCTTCTTCCTTTCACTTACAAATAAAGTATATACTATCTAAAGTGACACATAAGTGACATAATTATTTTTTTATTATAAAATAAAAAGCCTTCAAATGAAGGCTTATAATCCTAATTGGTGGAGAATGTGGGACTTGAACCCGCGACCCCCTGCGTGCAAGGCAGGTGCTCTAGCCAACTGAGCTAATTCCCCATTAGGTAGGCACTTGATAAACATCAAGCATTTAAATATTACCATAAATATTCACTTTATGTCAAGCATATTTATTCATTTTACTAAAATATTCATGATTTCAAGTGCCAATTTAATATTATCATGTCTAATTACGTCATTCTCCACCTTAATTAAAGGTTTATTAATATGTTCAATATTAATGTTTTTAGAATCTATTTCAACTAAATCCTTCTGTTCAAGTGTCTCATATATCTTTTGAGTTTTTTTAGATATTTTTTTACTATTTGTAATAACTGTATCTATTTTTCTCTTTCCTAAATATGAATTTAACAAATTTATATGATCACTCGCTGTAAACCCATCAGTTTCTCCAGGTTGAGTCATTACATTACATACATACATTATTTTAGCATTAGATGAATCTATTGCTTTTATTATTTCTTTACATAATAAGTGTGGAATAATACTTGTATAAACACTTCCCATACTTAATATTATCGCATCTGCCTCTTTAATTCTTTTAATAACTGATTTATTAACTTTAGGATTAACTTTGTAATATATCTTTTCTATCTTTTTATCACTTAATGTAATGTTATGTTCACCCTCAATAACAGAGCCATCACTCATCTTACCCATTAAAACTACATTATCATCAGTAAGTGGTAACACTTCTCCTTTAAGATTTAATATTTTACTTATTTGAAGTACTGCATTTGATAAATTACCATATATATCAGTAAGACCCGCGATCAATAAATTACCAAGTGAGTGTCCATCTAAATCTCCATTTGATTTAAATCTATAATTAATCATTTTTTCAACTATGTCTTCAGTTTCAGCAAGTGAAATAAGTACACTTCTTATATCACCTACTGCTGGTAAATTAAGTTCATGTCTTATTTTACCACTACTTTTACCATCATCAGAAACACTAACAACTGCTGTAATATTAAATGGAAATCTTTTAAGTCCTCTTAATAATACAGATTGTCCTGTGCCTCCACCTAATACAACTATATTTTTATCCATCATTTCCCCCAATACGCAAGATATTCCTCTAAGCATAAATTTTCATTATACATTATTGTAGATGCATCCGTACCTACATATCTAAGTCTCCATGTTGATGATTTAAATCTAGTTAAATTTTCCTTATCCTTAGGAAATCTAAATATAAATCCATATTTATGTGCATTTTCTTTAAGCCATTTATATTCATCTGATTCAGTAGGATTATCTATTACTTTATTATATGGCATCAAATCAAATGACATACCAGTTTGATAATCAGAGTGACCTGATTTCGCAACATATATATCCGCTTCACTCTCACCAAAACTATTCTTATAATTATTATAAATATTTTCTTGTTCCTTATAACTTCTATAGCCATCAGATACTACAAAAGTATAGCCTTCTTCTTTACCTGCATCTATTAAGCTAATGATGTCATTTAATATACTATTGCTTATCTTCTTTCCAGTATAAGCGTATAATGATGGAACATCAACTATATCATCAGGCTCATAATCAGATGGAAGACCATATATTCTGTTTACTAGCATTAAACTACCTTTCGATGTATCAGTCTTCTTTTCATTATCCATCCAATCAACATTGGCCTCTGTATTAATGATCGCAACTATTTCATTATTTTTCTTACTTTCATTTTCTTTCTTATATTCTAGATATTTATCTAAATTTTTAAATATGAAATATTTTTCTTTAGTTAAGTTAACTATGTCACTATTTTTTTTCATTGTTAATAACTTGTTAATTTCATCTTTGGTTAATTCTTTTGTTAATACACCAACTTCTTTTTGGCTATAACCTACCTTTAATAGTTTGTATTCACTAGTACCTCTATAATTAATGAATGACACTAATTTAACAATTCCAAAAACTATCAAGCATAAAACTACAATGAAAGAAATTAATCTAAAATAATTAAATTTTCTAACAACCATTTTATCACCATTATAATTATATCACATTCCATAGAAAAAAATAAATCACAATGGATTTATTTTATTTCATATATAGTTCCTTCTCTTGTATCTTTAAGCACTATTCCCTTTTCCAATAATTCATTTCTTATTGAGTCAGCAAGCTCATAATTTCCTTCTTTTTTTGCATTACTTCTTTTAGATATCATATCTTCTATGTAAGCAACTAACTCATCATCATGTTTTTCTTCTTTGATTAAGTCAAGTGATAATACCTTATCAAATGATTTTATTAATGCAAGTTTAGTATTATTATTTAAATCACTCTTAAGAACATCATATAACACTGTTAATGAATTAGAAGTATTTAAATTATCACATAATGTCTCTTTAAATTTACAATTATATTCTTCAAATTTTTCATTATTAATTTCGCTAGAATCTTCAGTTATAGATTTAATTCTACTAATTAATTTATCATATGTATTTTGAGCACCTTCAAGTGATTCATATGTAAATAAAAGTTGTTTTTGATAATGTGATTGTAAACAAAATAATCTGTATACTAAAGGATTAAATCCTTTTTTAATAAGTAAATCTACTGTTAAAAATTCTCCTTTAGATTTACTCATTTTACCACTTTTATCATTTAAATGTTCAACATGAAACCAATAATTACACCACTTCTTACCTATATAACTTTCAGTTTGAGCAATCTCATTAGTGTGATGTGGAAAAATGTTATCAACGCCACCACAGTGAATATCTAATTGCTCACCCAAATATTTTAATGATATGCAAGAACATTCTATATGCCATCCAGGATATCCCATTCCCCATGGACTTTGCCACTTTAATTCTTGACTATCGAATTTAGATTTAGTAAACCAAAGTACAAAATCAGTTTTATTTCTTTTGTTTGTGTCTTCTTCAACACTATCTCTAACACCATGCATAAGTTCTTCTTCATTATGATTTGTAAGTTGATAGTATTCTTTAAGTTTAGATGTATCAAAATACACATTACCATTTGTGAAATATGCATATCCTTTTTCCATTAATACTTCTATGAATTTAATGTAATCATCTATTAAACTAGTCGCAGGAACAACTGTTTCAGGCCATTTAATATTTAACCTATCGCAATCACTCTTAAAACACTTTGTATAATAATCCGCAATTTCTAATACTGTTTTATGCTCCCTTTTAGCACCTTTTAACATTTTATCTTCACCAGTATCTGCATCACTTGATAAATGACCTACATCTGTAATATTCATAACTCTTTTAACATTATACCCACAATAATTAAGTGCCTTTTCTAGAACATCTTCACATATATATGATCTTAAATTACCAATATGAGCATAATGATATACTGTAGGTCCACAAGTATACATAGTTACTTTATCTTTATTATATGGAACAAATTCCTCTATTTTATGTCCAAGTGTATTGTATATTTTAAATGACATATTATTCACCTCTTACTTGATTCTATCATATTTTATTATTTAATTCTATTTTTATATCAAAAAAGAATGAATTATTCACTCTTTTTAGGCTTTTCAACTTCTTCAGTATTAAATAAATCATTTCTAACTTTTTTACTTATCTCATCATACAATGCTTTATTATTTTTAAGTACAAGTTTAACATTTTCCTTACCTTGTCCGATCTTTTCACCTTTGTAACTAAACCATGCACCACTTTTATCTACAATTCCCATACTAGCAGCTAAATCAATAACTTCACCTATTTTAGAAATTCCTTCGCCATACATAATTTCAACTTCTGCTGTTTTGAAAGGAGGAGCAACTTTATTTTTAACTACTTTAATAACTGTTTTATTACCAAGAACATCACCATTAACTTTAATTTGTTCGCCACGTCTAACATCTAATCTAACTGTAGAATAGAACTTAAGAGCTCTACCTCCAGGAGTAGTTTCAGGATTGCCAAACATAACTCCAACTTTTTCTCTTAATTGATTTATAAATATA
>OBLI01002846.1_pt1 | contig 14073 bp, 2 predicted proteins | sample 1519701 | NCBI WGS metagenome assembly OBLI01 (sample SAMEA3663005, study PRJEB22513) | pig gut metagenome | biome: pig gut; feature: pig-associated habitat; material: faeces | place: France | collected 2012 | reverse complement strand
AATCATCTTTCATTCTACACGGCTGCTGCAAATTCCTTTTCATCAGGACGTGAGTTTATTGATGAGAATAAAACATATACAGATGGCAATTATGGTACAGAGGAAGATGTGAAAAGCATAATGTTCTCCAACTTGTCTGCCACTGATGGAGTGCGCAACTACATGCAGGACATTTATTCCTCTCCTTATAATCTGAAAAATGATAATAACGAGTATTATGGCACATTAGCTGATTATGCCTCTAATGTGCCGAATATCAGTATGGTCCTCTACCATGTTGCCACCAAGGTTGATGTGCAATGGACTGTGGATGAGAAAGTGCAGGGTGCGGAGAAGTGGAAAATACCAACCGATTTGACCTCCGTCGGGGAATATATGGTAAAGGACGTGACATACAACACCTCATATTGGAACAAGGACGCTTGCAAATACATGGATAACTCAGATGGCAAAAGTAATAAAGTGTATATGTCGCTTGTGGAATTGAGGAATTTGCCCAAGTATGGCAACTATCTTTTCAGACCGATGGAGACTGAGGCAGAAGGGAATATCGACTCTGATAAAAAGAAAATAGTGAAAGGCTCATTCGACATACAATTATTGGGCAAGGAGGATAGTAAGAATGCTGACAACAATACGTTGTTGAAGCATGACAGCGACAATTCAAGTAGTGACCAGGGGAGTACTGTCATCGGAAAATTTACGGACAATAGCAAGGGCTGGAATACCTATCGCTATTATCTTCCCAATGACCAGGTCGGTATGAAGTATTACGGCAGGGCAGTGGCATACGTCATTCCGAGGAAATATTCCGATGATTCGAATAATTACATCGAGATGAAGCTCCTCGCAAATGACTACACCACATGCAATGATGAAGGAACGATATTTTACAATGAAGACCATGCCACAAAGGGATTCAGGACATACCTGAAGTTGGAAAAGCCAACAGCGGATTGGATATTCACCCCGTGGCTACGCTCTACGATACACGTGACGGAAAGCAACGTCTCAAATCTCCTTGACGTGTCTCCGAGCAAGGACGGCAGTCGAGGTTTACCAGTGTCCAAGTAATGAGGTAGACGTTATTCTGCCCTCAAAAATCACGGATTCTGCCCTCTGATATACAATGTGTTAAGTTAAATAAGCGTAAAAAAGAGGGGATTCTGCCCTGATTATTTTGTGGATTCTGCCCTCGTTAGGGTTTTAGAGTTGAGTAAATTATTTTGTATGAAATATGACAATGATTATAAAGGATAAATTCATGGCAGGTGCCGATATTCGAAACCGATGTGCCGCCATTAATAGCGCTTTTGCCCTTTCAGGGCGAGCGGTATGTATTACCATTACGTGATTACCCAGGGTGTTGCCCTGGGCTAGGCGCAGGTTGCCCTTTCAGGGCGTAAACGTAGCCAGCCAATGGATTAACATACGTCGGAACGCAATTGGGAAATGCACGTCCAATCCGCCTCGTCGGAACACAATTGGGAAATGCACGCCCAATCCGCCTCGTCGGAACACAATTGGGATTAGTACGCCCTGAAAGGGCAACCTGCGCCTAGCCCAGGGTAACACCCTGGGTATCTGCGTCCGTAATGTCCCCGCTCGCCCTGAAAGGGCAAAAGCGCTCAATCCTGGGTAACGGGGCAGAATGGCAACACCCCGGGGGCTGCGTCCGAATGGATAAAACATAATAAAATAACAAAAAAATACAAATATATGCCACAGTCATTGAGCAAAATATACATACATCTGATATTCCACATCAAAACAACGAGTCCCGAGATTCGTGATGGGGAAATTATGAACGTGAGCATATCCCATGTCGTGGAAGAGGTGAAACGCAACAGTAGCCGATGGATAAAATCCATCGCACCTCATTATGAGAAATTTGAATGGCAAGGCGGTTATGCCGCATTCTCCGTCAGCCGTTCCGTGGTTGACAAGACGCTTCAATATATAAATAACCAGCGTGAGCATCATACAGAACGCTCCTTCAGAGACGAGTACATAGATTTTTTGAAACTATATGATATCGATTATGATGAGAAATATGTGTTTGCAGATTAATCGGCGAATATACACCACTATAGCCGCTATGCTAACCCTCTGCGCCACGGCCATGGCGCAGACGGACACCATCAGATATGTGAAGACAACAGGCTCATATACTGCCGACGGACGGTCGTGGGCAAATGCCAAGAGCAACCTGCAGGACGCTATCAACGACCTGTATGACTATCTGCAACGCAACAATCTGAAGAGCGGGCGCGTGCTGGTGGCTGAGGGTACATATACTCCTACTGAAACCACGGCAAGCGATGCCGACGGCGTGCTCAACACCTCATTCAAGATATATGAGGGAATCACGGTGTATGGAGGTTTCGCTAAAGACGAGACTAATGACAAGATTCAGCCTTCTGACCGAGTGATTACAGATACCGACGGCAAGTTCCAGTGGGTGTTTGCCCATAAGACAATACTCAGCGGCAATCATAGTCTTTCGTCAAGCGGCAATCCGCTGACATGGAACGACAACGAGACGAAGATGCAGTATGACGAGTCCTTCCCCGGCAACTCTTATCATGTCGTGTGGTTTGCCACCAACGGTTTCGACTCTAAAGGCAGGGCGAATGCTCTCGCCAAGACGGCTTGTGTGGATGGTTGCGTGATAAGGGAGGGATATGCCTCCAACCGCACTGTCACTTCTCGCTCACATACAAGTTATGGCGGAGGTGCGTATATGACCGAGGGAGCCATACTGCGCAAATGTATTTTGACGCAGAATGCCGCCAAGCGTAGGGGAGGAGCCGTGTATATGGACGGCGGCGGACGCATGGAGAATTGTTATGTCACACGCAACCAAACTACGGGTGTCGGTCTTACCGACGGTCAAGGAGGCGGTGTGTGTATGGAGGACGGTGCGCCGGTGGTGATGCACTGCATCATCGAGAACAATTCCGCCCGCATTGGAGGCGGACTGGCTATATGGACTGACCGTGACTATTCCACTACTTCTGCCGACTCCGTCAAACTCTTCTATCAGCCAGCAGCCATGGGTTGCATCGTCAACAACAACACCTCGTCAACTGAGGCAGGCGGTGTGTTGATGAGAGGCGGCACTATCAACCACCTCACCGTGACTGCCAATCAATGCACAGGACAGGACATCACATACGAGAACCGACGTATGGGACGCAGTGCGGGAATATATGTAGATGAAGGTGCGCAGATTGTTAACAGTGTGTTTTGGGGAGGCAAGGTGGACAACCGTAATGTGCAGTATGCCGCATACACCCGAAACAGCATTGCCGACAAGTATGAGCCATACGTGAGGTATTCCGCCTTCTCGGCATACGAGCATACCGACTGGACTGGCACTACCAAGCAGGGAGTGCTGTCTCTAAGCTCAGAAAACCGCAAGAAAACGGAAGACGGTTATTTCCCGCAGTTCAGACAGCCCACCAACGATGGAAGCACCAATGTCATTGTGGGGGTTGTGAAAAAAACTACAGCTGATGACTATCCGCTCAACCAAAACTGGAAGCCCGACGGCACCTCGCAGTTGCGCGCCCAGGGTGTGCAGGTGTCCGACCTAAATGACAATGCAAACATCATTCAGTCGCATATCACCCAGGATTATGGCGGCTCCAACTATGTGGCGAAGACTGTGTTGGGGGCAATTGTTCCTTACGACGAGGACATAAAACATGCCTTGGTGGCATCGCAGGAGAAGGGTGAGACGGCAACTATTCCCACTCTGTTTGTGGATCCCGCCACTGGCAAGGGTTATACCGTGGACGCTACTGAAGTGGGAAGCAGTTGGACGCAACCCTTGATCACTATCAACGATGCCTTGGGTTATTTCCGCAGTCACCAATCGGATGGGGGTACATGGACATTCGATGGCATAACGTATAATAGTGTGCAGATATTGGTGAAGGAAGGTGTGACGAATTGCGTAGGCAACTATCTGTATGGCTCGTTGCGCACATCCAACCTCAATATGGTGTCGAATGTGCGCCTTTATGGCGGTTATAGTTCGAAATTAGCTACTACAGATGTTTCGTCAATAAAGCGCAATCCTGTAAAGTACATCACCCGTATCACTGCCGACATCTCGGGCAACGGATATAAATACAACTCATGCCATATCATCAATCTCTCGAATGTCACAGGCACGGTGATTGACGGTTTCCAGATTTACTATGCCAATGCCTACGACCCGTCGAATGACTTCAAACCTGCAAACAAGAACGGAGCGGGAGTGATATGCGGTAACACCAATACGGCGACAGGCACGGAGATAGATATGAGCAACACGCTGCGCAACTGCGTGATAGCCAACTGCAAGGGTGAGCAAGGAGCGGCATTGTACGTGTCATCTCGCACCAAATTGGTGACATTGAATGTGGAAAACTGTATCATTCACAACAATAGGGCAATGGCATCAAGCAATCCCGCCGTGATAACAGCCACGGAGTCGGGAACTATCCTAAAGCTAAATCATTGCACCGTGAGGGGCAATGTGGGTTATGGTGTATTGTCAGCCAATGGTGCCAAGGTGGAGTTCAACAACTCCGCCCTTCATGCCAATGCCTCTGCTCCCAAGGCTGCCGTTGCCGACCTTGCGTCAGGCGACATACGCTGTTTTGCTACGTCGAATGGAGGAACATATTCAGGCAGCAATAATATAATAGACAATGGACAGTCTTATCCTTCTGGAATAACCGAGTGTGCAGCCACTCTGACCTATACAGCCCCAGCGTCAGGCACACTCTCAACCACCTATCCCAAGTTTGTCAATCCCACCCGCAATGTGGGTATCAACGAGGAGGGTGACGTCACTGTCTATGGCGGTGTCACCAACTTCATGCCCGGCAATATGAACCCTATGGTAAATGCCGCCACATCAGCCTCAGAATCTGGCACAGATATGGCAGGCAATACAAGAAACTACGGCGGTGCCGCTGATATAGGAGCCGTGGAGAATACGGAATTGCCAGAGAATGGCCGTGTAGTATATGTAAGGGAAGGAGGAACAGGGGATGGTTCTTCTTGGGCAAAGGCAATGGGAAAAGTTCAGGATGCCGTGGATGCAGCATATAATGCAATGACTAAATCAGGTACTACGGAAACTACATATACAGAAACACGATATTATCCAGATTGGAATAATAATGGTACTATTACTTCCAAAACTGTGACAATTAAGAAGCAAAATAATAACGATAAGTCATTGATTAATGTTTGGGTGGCAGCAGGCACTTATACTAATGCAAGTGGCTATACTATAAAGAATCACGTTCAAGTCTATGGAGGATTCCCTAAGATAGGGAATCCAGGGATGGATGAACGTCATCCATTACTATCTTCTGATATATCAATAACAGATGGTTACCAGGTGTCTGATTATGAAACCATATTACAGGTTACAACATCAAAACCTTCTTCAAAAACAGTTCGTGTATTGACACATCCGAGCGAATGTAGAATAACAATGGGTCCAAGGTCTGATGTTCCAGCAGATAGTCATGTTATTTACGATGATGTAATTTGGGATGGTTTTACTATTCGTTATGGACGCATATCCCCTATGGGTGGACGTGATGGTGGAGCAGGTGTATCATTGTTTGAGAATATAACTTTACGCAATTGTATTATTCGAGACAATGTTATGTCAGGTAATTCTCAAGCCAGAGGAGGTGGATTATATTGTGAAGGTTCAAGCATTGAAAACTGCTATATCATGAAAAACTCATTGCAGGATTGTTCTAGTAACGACGGATATGGTGGTGGAGCATACATAATTAATGGAACAATATTTAATACAATTTTTGCAGACAATTATTTGAGCAGTGCTTTTCCAAGAGGTTGTGCTGTATTTATGGAAAGTGCTAATTTTTACAATAATACAATTGTAAATAATTCATGTGATGGAGCCTGGTATTCAACTGATAATTCTGTGATAGGAATGTGGACTGCAAGCGGCAACACAGCCAATCTTACGGTATATAATACTATTGTTATTGGCGGTTCTATTCCTGTATTGTATAGAAAAGATTCCTCTACACCTGCAAAATTTCTTAATTGTTATTTGCAAAGTTCCGCTTCAATGAATAGTGATATTAAATCGACATTTTCGGATGCAAGTAATACGTTTTATAGCAGTGCTGTAACAGATACAGAGAACCATCCTTTCTCTAATACTCTATCAACAGCAAATACAAATCATGATTACCATATAGGAGGAGTCTCACGCTCGGCAAATTGTATTAATACAGGTAATGAATCGATTGACCTTCCCGACTTCGACATGGACTACACCGACCGAATTAAAGACTGCCGTGTGGATATCGGGGCTTACGAGTACAATGGTGCTGTGGATATTAATCCGCAAGAAACAACTGAAGGCACTGTGAATACAGCATCGTTTTATGTGACGCAAAACGGTGCCGGCTCTCGTTCTGCTGACAGTCCTGAAAATGCCGCTTGTTGGCAGAAACTGCAGAAAGTACTCGATGCAGCCGGCAGATATAAACAAACTAATTCGGATAAAAGAGTGATTGTCAAGCTCGCCAAGTTCGACTATATGCCCCGACGCTCTACTGAGTCTAACGCTACGGAGGAGAATCCGAGGACTTACTCCATCATCGTGCCTAAGGGCGTGGAGGTGTGGGGAGGATATTCAGACACGGATGGCTTTGCCAAAAGAGACGTGATAGGCAACAATACCACCCTCTCGGGACTCTATCAGAGCGAGGGACAGGACGTGAACGTATATCACGTGGTGACATTCACTGAGGATACATTTGACGAAAACGGTAATGCTACCGAAGGGGCATTGGCCTCGATAACAGACAAAGCCGTGCTCGATGGACTGTTTATTGAAAATGGTGACGCCGAGGGTGAACCTGTGGTGGGGCAGGACTTTGTGGAGTCACGATACGGCGGTGCTGCCATAGTGAAGAAGTATGCACACGTGAGAAATTGCATCATCAGAAACAACAAGGCTGTGGATGGCGGCGGGGGATTGTGTATGGAACAGGGAGCATTGGTGACCGGATGCGTAATCGATGGCAACTCCGCTTTGTCGGGTAGGGGAGGTGCCATATACGTCAGGAACACTACGGTAAACTCAAATGCCATAGGAATAGACACCAATATTGCCCGCGTGATGGCAAGCACCATTGTCAACAACTCAGCAGAAAAGGACGGAGGCGGAATATACTTCGGCGAGTCTGAAGTGAGAGTGAACAGTGCGGTGATATGGAAAAACGTCAGCAACGGCGACCATAACGTGTGCGGACAGACTGACCCCGGTGCTACCGATGCTTCGCAAGAACGAAACATCGAGGGCTACCCTCTGTCGTATTGTGCCGTGGAGAACCTGTCGGTGGCTGGTATCAACAACATCAGTGTAAGTGCTGAAGACAACCAAGGTGTGCGCTTTGAAAGCACAGACCATAACAATGCTGCTTATTACAAGCCAAAGGAGTACTCTGTACTCGTGAGGTCGGGCATGGAGTATGGATATTGGACAACAGAACTAACCAAGGCTTATCCTTCGCTTGAGACTAAGGACTTTGCCACTGTAAAAAGAACGGGATTTGACAATGGATATATTGAAATAGGTGCGCGCGCGATAGGCAAGGATGTGAAAGTCGCTCCGAAAGACGGTATGTTGATGAAGCGTATATATGTTGCTTCGCCCACTGCATCGGAGGTGGATATGACGTATGCTGAGGTGCTTCAGAACTTGAAATCTTCTGAATACTATAGTCAGCGAGGCAGTTCGCAGGCATTCCCTATGCTTTATCTTGACGATGCCCTAGAATATGTCAGGGCAGCTCGAAAGGAAAAGACTATACGCGATATCGCCAATACTGAGTTTGAGATATTCCTGCGTGCCGGTACTTACACTCCGCGAAGGGACATCAAGGGAATACGTTCGGAACTATCTCGTGGTAATACTTACCTCGTGCCAGAGGGAGTCTCGATTATCGGAGGATTGGGCAAGGATGCCGGTGCGACGGGAGAGTTCTATGGCAAAGATGATGCCGATAAATTTTTTACATCGGGTACTACTACCGTGACTATCAAGGCTAAGCCAACATCTGAAATACAGTCATCAAGGGAAACCTACGACAACAACAAGAACAACATCATCGAGCCGTGGGAGTTCAAATATATCAGCGAATTGTCGGGAAGTGTGACCAATGGATCGTCATCGCTCAATGTCTTCCATGTAATATCGTGCATTGCCGACAAGAACTATGTGGGCGAGTTGCCTACAGATCCTTCTTCCACAAATGCGACTGCTGACGGCAAGACGCATATAGAAAACGGCAAGACCATATTGCTCGACGGAGTGAAGATAAGCAATGGAAATGCCCTGAACTATGACCCGACCACGGCTGAAAGAAAAGAGTCATACTACCGAGGTGGGGCTATATGTGTGGATGGCAACTGGACTACCGATAGTGAAGGAAATACAAAGATATATTCTTATGAAGGTATCGACCGTCCGCGTGGCTACCGCAACATACCGCTTGAGATACACAACTGTAAGTTTATTGACAACAAGGGAGGACTTGGAGGAGCGATATATACAAATGGTGAATTAAAAATATTCACGAGTACATTCGTGAGAAATACGGCACAGGAGGGTAACGACTCTGACGGAGGAACTGGCACAATCACCTTTGACGGACGAGGAGGTGCCATCAATGCCTCGTCGAACACTACCATTGTTAACTCAGTGTTTGCCAACAATGAGGCTACGGCTGCGGCTACGTCAGCTTCCACAAATCCGGGATATGGCGGAGCCATCTCGCTTGGAGAGTATTCATCGCTCCACATGCTCAACTGCGACGTGGTGCGCAACAAGGCTGTGTCTTATCCTGCCATCTATGCCTTCACGCCAAACAAGGGATATATGGCAAGAGATGCTGATAATGAAGAAACCTTAAAGACCAACAATCCTCACAAGATTGTGAACACTATACTATGGGGCAACGAGACTTCATCGACATCGGGAAGCAGAATGGTGTTTAACTTCATCAAAGATGCAGAGACAAAACACGCTGAGGCCCTGTGGTTCTGTGCATACGAGGATGGCACGGGACTTACTCCCTTGAGCCATCCGCATGAAGGAAACACGGATTTCAGAAAACAGGAGTATGGCGTTTTTGGTTTATATATCCCATATCTGTGGAAAAACGTGACTTCGGAGACAAAGTATATAAAAGAAGGTCTGTCGGCTGTGACTAACAATATCATCATCAGCTCTAACAACGACCTGACTGACGGACCTAATTTCATCAGTCCTTCCACAACGGCTGGGGCAAAGGGACATAACGAGAGTGCCGACTGGATGATTGGGCGCATCAACAACCTAACCGACAACGGGTGGACTTATCTCGAACAAAATGCTGACAAGACGGCGTTTGTAAAGAAGGGCGCTTCAGATGAATACGACGGTAAAGGTATCTACTATTCCACAAGGTATGCTCAGAATAACCCTACCCTTGCCATCGGTGACGAGACCTATATGAAATATGCCGACGGTACTGGCAACATTATGCGACGCATCAGTCTTGACCCTAACCCTACGCACTATCAGTCGTATATCGACATAGGGGCATACGAATACCAGCATGTGCAGTTGGTGCCAAGCGAGGAGGGAAACGTGGACGTGCTTTGGGTGACGGAACAGGAAAACCAAAGCGCCGAGACTGCTGACGGACGCACGTGGGAGACGGCAACGAGTGACTTGCAGCGTGCCATTGAGACACTGCTTGCCTCGCGCAACAACCACCGCAAGGAAATCCGACTGCTCGAAGGACAATACCAACCGGTATATACCATAAACAACAACTTGGGATTCAACATTAACACTGAGATGCACAACTCGGCGGTAACATTGCCAAGTGAGGCATCCTCAGGTTATTATGGTGTGGCTTCACTGACTATACAAGGTGGATGGAGCAAGAGCGTGAAGGGACAGTATAGCATAAAGGACTATCCTGCATATCTGTTCTCGTCGGAGAGAACGGGTGTATCTGACGATAAGCTCTCGCATATACTGATGGTGGATTGCGCGCAGCAGGTGGCATCATCCCGCAGTGGTGAAAACGTGCTTCATGACTATAAGGATGAAGTGGTGCCAATCACTCTCGAGGGACTGATATTCTGCAATACCAAGGGTAAGAAGCATACTGATTCCAACGGTGGAGAATGTAATGGCGGTGCGGCGGTGTACTACAAACCGCAATACAAGAAAACGGACGCAAATACCTCAACAACGGAACTTATAGTGAAAGCCTCGAATTATTATACCACAGACCCATGTAAGTCCAACCTATATAAGAAGCTGACCATACGCCAGTGTGACATCAGCATCAATGGCGACCGTACATATGCAAATCCCCTGCCTGCTGTCACCATAGGGGCTGGTGGAGGCGATGCCTTGATATACAACACGCTATTCCACAGCAATGCGGGCAATCCGCTCGAAGCGGTGGAAACAAAGGTCATCAACTGCACGTTTGCAAAGAACGGAGGGCATGTGGTGTTTAATACCAACGAACAGAGCACTTCAGAACTGCATAACTCGCTGTTCTGGAAGAACGACATCTTTGTCACTGGAGATAATACCAAGTGTGATGTCGAAGGTCTGGCTTCTTCAGAAAAAATGACTCATAATGCCATGACCTCCTTGTCTGCTGATGATGTCACAAATAATAATTATAAGTTGTCGGAAACAAACGGCGATGTGTTGAAGGGCCCTAACTTCAAGAATCCCGCTGATAACATAAATGATAGAGATGGCAGTAGCGCTAATCTGTATGCCATGGCTCTGCGTGACTTCAATGTCTTGCCAAGTGCAATGGTTATCGGAAAGGCTGACCCTAAGTTATATATAAATAAGGTGTATTCTTCTTCTTTCGATTACTCGACTGGAGCAGATGATAATCAGAAGATAGAAGATGTAAGGACATTCCTGAGTACAATAAACACTAAGAAGGATAATACCGAGAAAGCTGAAGGAAAAACTCTCGGTCATGAAACTTATCGTGCCGATGCTTCAGACGTGGCAGACAAGGATTTGGGCTATCAGAACCGTATGTATGGTACGGCGGGAATGGAACTCGGAGCCTACGAGTGTATTGCCTCGCTGCAACAGGTGCTATACTATAATCCTAACCGTCCTAATGGCGGCGACGGAAAGGCATGGGCTACGGCATACGGCAAGAGCGAGTTGCAGACTGCCATAGATGCAGCAGCGGTATATCCCCAGGTGATGAAGGTAACAGACAAGAATGCCTACGTCATTGCCAAAGGCGGAAACAATACGGGCGAAAGCATAGTCATGCGCGACGGTGTCACGCTTATAGGCAGTGTGTATAAGACGTACCTTAAACAGCGTGATGACAAAGATGCAAACCAGGTTGATGTCTATTCCACTGTTGAGGAGTATCTTAAACGGGTCGTGTATGACAGGGCAGGTTTGGCTGCCGACGGTCATGACCTGACTACTGTCAAGGGAGTGTCGGCTGATGGCGATGCAATCTCTACAGGCGCCCGCTTTGACGGACTTGAGATAAGCAACGAGGATGCCACATCGCAGTTGACATCGCCTGTAATCAACTTCACTGCCGCTTCTTCTGATGCCAAGGGTGTACTTATGCTTGCCAATACTATTGTGCATGACAACAACATGGCAGATGATGTTGAGTTGGCTACGGTGAACTCAGGACTGCTGTATAACGTGCTCTTCCGCAATAACAATCAGGGAACTACAACGTCATTCTCTATCACTACGCTCGGAACAGGCTCAGGGTATATGGTAAACTGCACTGTGGCTCCAAACAGTATGCGCCCTGCTGTAGGTAATACTGCCCATAATATTATAGCAACGGAATACAGCCATTTCGCTCCTTATCTCGGTAGCGAGAGCGTCACCATACCATATACCATGCCAAAGACATACGGCAAGAACCTGTGGTATCAGTTGGTGGAAAATTCTTCTCATATTGACGAAGGAAGTACGGAAACGCCTTCAGCCCTTCCGACTAATTTGCGGAACTTTATTCATTTCAACCAAGACCTCGACCTGCTCGGCAATCCCCGACTGATTTCGACAAAGGTTGACTATGGTTGCTTTGAGACGTGGAGTACAAAGAACTCCATGCTGAAGCCATCTGCTGCTGACTATCATTATCCACATTCGGGAAGTGTGGTTTATGTAGATGCAGCATATCCTTTGGTATGCGAGAAAGACCAATTCTCTACTGTCAAGCAGAATGTGCTTAAGCCGGCATATGTATTGGTTAGTGAAGGCGGCTCGCTCTATGGTCAGGGCAATGAACTGGAGTTTGATTATCTGGCCGTGGAGAGGGGTATGACGGATAAGTATGCCCTTGCCGCAGTGCCTTATCGTTTTAACATAACTGAGGGCATTACAAAGGAGGGCAGCTCTCTAAAGGCATTGGACACAGGCGAACTGTCGCTGTATAGTTACGACGGCAATGCTCGTGCGGCATGGAATTATAACTATGCTTCTTCCAACTCCGGGTTGTGGAAGGGCTTGACTTCCGACATTGTTGAGCCTAACGAAGGATTCCTCATCGAGAGGGCATCTGCGGAGGCTGGTAATGTTAAATACCGATTTACAAATGCCCCGCAGATTGTGGATGGTATGGTAATGCCCGCATATTCTGAGAACGGCTCAGAGAAGAAAGTTACTCTCCAGCAGTATGACGACCGCGATTCTAACAGCGGCGGTTCTGACTTCACCTCTGTATATAATATGGGATGGAACCTCAAGGGTATGCCTTATCTTATAAGCAATTATCCCGTATATAAGAAGATGGACGACGAGACGTATGCCATGAATGTGCCGCACGTGGTTTATACGATGAAGGCAGACGGAAGCTATGACGTGGCGAAACAGTCGTGGAATTCTGCGTCATCTTCCTCATCTTCGTCATCTATAGAGAACACACTCTCGCCCGGAGTAGCCTTCTTCACCCAGACAGCAACGCTCAACGACACGGAGAAACTCCACTTCGCCCAACTATTCTATGACTCTTCCGCTGCACCTAATCTGGCAAACACCCGCTCAGCAGTCACCATATCCTTGGCTCCCACTAATGCGACTGACGCGGATGCCTCTGGGAGCGTGGGCGTCTTGCCCGCGGCTGGCGCTGTCAGTCTGCTTCCTGTAGAGAGTATTTCCGACGAAACCTCCTCATTGGTATATACTATAAACCGCGACGGAGCGAAGTTCATGTCCATGAATCCCGCTGTACCCGACATTGCCGTATGCGGAGTTAGTGGCGAGATGATGTCGTTGGTTGGTGCCGCTCCTGTTGAGACGGAGATGTCCGTGGCTACAAGAGTCGGCACGACAGGTCGCTACACCTTCTCGCTCGATAGGAGTGCGGGTGTCTCACCCGCACCCACCGCAGTATGGCTTAAGGATTATCAAACGGGAATTGTAACTAATCTCATGGAAGAGGATTACACCACAGAGATTACCGCGGGCTGCGCACAGGCCGTGGGCGAGACGTCCACGCTCCCAGAGGCATCCGCATCCCCTTTGCTTACTGCAGGGCGATTCTCTGTGACAATTGGCGGCATGCGTCCTGAGTTAGGCGGACAAAATGATGATGTTGCGGGATGGACTATATCCATAAACAGATGTCATATCACAGTATCGGGTCTCTCTACCGATGAAGATGTCCTCTTCTATTCCACCGACGGCATCCTCCGCCATCGTGCCCCGGCGTTCCTCGGCACAAGCGAGGCTGATCTTTCTCCAGGGGTATATGTAGTCAGGGCAGAGGGCAACAGCAAGGTTGTTGGGATTATAAAAAGAGATAAATGAGTTATTTTGTAATAAAAGACGAAAATCTTTAGGTAAAACAGAAAAAAGTTGGAAAAATATTTGGAGATTTAATATTTTCGCCGTACCTTTGCACTCGCAATCAGCAATAACACGGTTGCAAGAGTATTGGGATATGGTGTAATGGTAACACTGCAGATTCTGGTCCTGCCTTTCCTGGT
>OBLI01002843.1_pt1 | contig 14082 bp, 13 predicted proteins | sample 1519701 | NCBI WGS metagenome assembly OBLI01 (sample SAMEA3663005, study PRJEB22513) | pig gut metagenome | biome: pig gut; feature: pig-associated habitat; material: faeces | place: France | collected 2012 | reverse complement strand
TCAAAAAATCCTTTATTAGAGATTCGTGTTGATAATGAAAATGAAGCTAAGAAGGTTGTTAATCACTTTAAAACAGATGAAGTTATTAGTAAAGAAATTAAGTCTAGAGTAATTCCGTTCTTACCTGAAGATAATCTTCTTGGATTTTCTTATGAATATAAACCATATAATTTTAAAAATTTTTATTATATTTGTTTATATAAATTTTTTGATACTATAAAAAATGAAGATGATGTTAATTTAGACAATTTTGAAAATTATGTTGATAATTTGTATAGAATTGAAAAAGATTTAAATAAAAAAAGAATGACATTGTCTATATATGAGAGTATTAGAACAATAAATCGTAGTGAAGATATATATAATATGTTTAAGTATAATTCTGATATGAATATTGGTAGTATGAATCCAAATGAATATGATTTAAAACTTGATAAGGAAAAGATGATATATTTTATAAATAAGATAGATGAGAGAATTATTTCTTACGGCTCTGAGGAATATTTAAATTTAGTATATTCAAAATTTTATGATAACTTTATAAAAAGAGAAGAAAGTTCTACGTATTATGCTTACTTTTATAATATTTTCAGCAAATTATTATCAGAAAATTTTAAAGATATTGATAAATTATTGGATTTTTCAATTATTCAAAAAGATTATATATATACATTAATGATGTTAATATCAAGTTTATTTTTCGCATATAAGAAGATGGGGTTTGCTTTAAATGATGTTTATTTAATACTTAAACATATATTATTTAAAAAATATAAATTAGATATTGAAGTTAAATCTTTAGATGATTTTGATAAACCAAATATTGGATATGTTTTTCCTTTAAATATTGAATATGGTAATAAAGTTATAGATTTAAAAAATAAATCTAAAATTACTATAAAAGAATATTTTAGAATTAATAAAGTTTTAGATACAATTCCTATGAATTCTTTAGTATATATGAAGGATGGAAAAATACTAAAGGGTGAAGATTTTTTAAAAGATATTTATAAATATATAAGTTTGTATGATAATTTTGAAGAATTGAGAAATTCTTTAGTATCTTTAATAGAATTTAAATAAATAATTGACAATTTTATGTTGTTAGTATATAATCTAACTCAGTCGAGAGAAGAAATGGAGGTATAAACAATGAAAAGAACATTTCAACCTAATAATAGAAAAAAAGCAAAAACTTCAGGATTTTTAGCGAGAAAAGGTACTAATGTATTAAAATCTAGAAGAGCAAAAGGAAGAAAAGAATTATCAAAATAAATAAATTACTTTAAAATAAGTAATTTTTTTTATATAATATTTTCTAGAGGTATATATGAATAAAAAATTTATAGTACGTAAGAATGAAGAAATACAAGAAATAATAAAAAGATCTAACAAAAAATATAATAAATTTTTTGTGATTTATTGTGCCAAAAATTCCTTGGGATATAATAGATTTTGTATAAGTGTTGGAAAAAAGATAGGTAAGGCTCACACTAGAAACTTATATAAGAGAAGAATTAAAGATATATTAATGAAAAATAATATAGATTCTTCTAATGATTATGTTATAATATTAAGGACTGACATTTTAGGTAATTCATATCAAAAAATAAGTGATGAATTATTTAAATTATTGAGAGGAGAAAAATAATGAAGAAAAAAATAGCTATTGTTTTTCTATTAATGTTAACACTTTGTGGATGTACTAAGAGGTTTAATACTGAAGTTGATGTTGATGGAAAAAAAGTAGAAAAGAGTTATGTTTCAAACATAATATGTAAACCAGAAAGTGAAAAGTTAAAGGAAATATATTCCAATAATAAAGATAATTTGATCATTGATTATGATGAATTACCTGCATGTAAAGATTTAAAAATTAATTCTGGTGGTTATGAAGGATTATGGACTTCAATATTTGTTAAGCCATTAGCTTGGGTTATTGTTAAAGTAGGTTTACTTGTTAAGAACTATGGTGTAGCAATTATGCTAGTTGGATTAGTATTAAGAGCTATTATGTTCCCTTTATCTAAGAAATCTATGAATATGAGTGAAAATATGCAAAAAGCTCAAAAGGATTTAAATAAGTTAGAAAAAAAATATAGAGGAAGAGAATCTGATAGAGATGCAATGATGGCAAAAAGTCAAGAAATGTTACTTATATATAAAAAATATGATATAAGTCCATTATCAGGATGTTTATTCTCATTCTTACAGTTACCATTGTTTTTTGCTTTTTTAGAAGCAGTTTATAGAGTACCTGCATTTTTTGAAAAGGATTTCTTGGTATTTAATTTAGGTACTACGCCACTTGAAGGATTTAAAGCTGGTAATTATTGGTATATAATTCTTGTGTTATTAATCATAGGTGCAACATATTTTTCATTCAAGAATATGAATGTAAGTGGTGATGCTGAACAGGCTAAACAAATGAAAATGATGAGTACATTTATGATTGTATTTATTTCAATGGTATCATTTAGTTTACCAACATCAATCGCGTTATATTGGATTGTATCAAACGGATTTACTGTTGTTCAAAACTTGATATTAAAGAAAGGTAAGTTGTAGTATTATGGAGAAGTACAAATTTCAGGCTAAGAGTGAGGAAGGACTTTTAGATAAATCATTAAATGAATTAGGATTAAAAGAAGAAGATGTAATTACTAAATCATATGAAGAAAAAGGTGGATTATTTTCTGGAAAAAAATATACACTAGAAGTTATTAAAATTAGTGATGTTGCCGAAGTTGGAAAAGAAATAATTAAAGAATTATTATCATCTTTGGGAATTAATGCTAATATTGAAACTAAATTAAGAGATGGTCAAATTAAATATCAATTGCATTCTCAAAATAATTCTGTATTGATTGGTAAAAATGGACATATACTTGATTCTATTCAAACATATGTAAGACAAGCTTTATTAAATACTTTAGATTTATATGTTAATATTACTATTGATGTAGAGGGATATAAAGAAAAACAAAATTATTTTTTAGAAAAAAAAGTAAAAAAAATTGCTAGAGATGTAACTTTGTCAAAGGTGGATGTTAAATTAGATCCAATGAACTCTTATGAAAGAAAGGTTGTTCATTCAGCATTGCAAGGTTTTAAATATGTTAAGACTGAAAGTGAAGGAGAAGAACCTAACAGATGTGTAGTAATTAAGTATATTGAGAATAAAGAAGATTAAAAGTATGCTAAATGCATACTTTTTGTTTTACATATTACTTATATTGTGTTATAATCTAGCGTGAAGAAAAAGGAGATTTAATATGGAAGATACTATAGCTGCAGTAGCTACAACTATTGGAGAAAGTTCTATTAATGTAATTAGAATTAGTGGAAAAGATTCAATAAATGTAGCAAATAAAATATTTTCAAAGGATATTAGTAATGTACCAAGTCATACAGTTCATTATGGTTTTATAGTGGAAAATAATGAAAAAATTGATGAAGTATTTTTATCTGTGTTTAGAACTCCTAAAAGTTTTACAACTGAAGATGTAGTTGAAATTAGTGTACATGGTGGTAGTGCTTCTGTTAATAAAGTTATGGAACTAGTATTATCAAATGGTGCTAGACTAGCCGAACCTGGAGAATTTTTAAAAAGAGCTTTCTTAAATGGAAGAATAGATTTAACACAAGCAGAAGCAGTAGGTGATCTTATAAATGCTCAAACTGAAAGTTCAAGAAAAATGGCACTTAAAGGTGTAGATAAAACCATATTTTGTGAAATTAATGAGCTAAAAGAAAAGGTTCTTGCTTTGATAGCAAATATAGAAGTAAATATAGATTATCCTGAATATGAAGATGCAGTAGTAGTAACTAAAGAAATGATAAATGATACAAATGAGTTTATTAGAGATAAAGTAAATAAACTTCTTAAAAATAGTAAAAAAGGATTATTAATAAAAAATGGTTTAAAAATTGTTATTGTTGGTAAACCAAATGTAGGTAAAAGTAGTATTTTAAATTCATTATTAAAAGAGAATAAAGCAATTGTTACTGATATAAAAGGTACTACTCGTGATATAGTAGAAGGCACTTTAATGATTGATGGAGTAAAACTTGATATATTAGATACAGCTGGTATAAGAGAAACATCTGATGTTGTTGAAGCAATTGGTGTTAAAAGAAGTGTGGATGCAATTGAAGAAGCTGATTTAGTACTTTTTGTAATCGATAGTGAAGAGGGATTTAATTATGAAGATAAAGAGGTACTTGATAAAATAAAAGATAAGGAAATATTAGTTGTTTATAATAAAAATGATAAAAAAGATAATTATAAAGTTGATGAATTAAGTAGTTATAATTCTATTAATATTTCAACATTTGATAATGATATGATAGAAAAATTAAAAGATAAAATTTCAAGTATATTTGATTTAAAATCCATTGCTGAATCAAATTATACATATATATCTAATGCTAGACAAATAGCTTTATTAAACAAATCTTTAAGTATTATTGATGAAATTGAAAATGCTGTTAATAATGATTTAGAAGTAGATATGATTGAAATAGATGTTAAAAGATTATGGGAAACTTTAGGTGAAATAACTGGTGAAGTTGGCAGTGATGACTTATTAAATGAAATATTTAGTAAGTTCTGTCTTGGAAAGTAGATGATAAATAATGAAATATGATGTTATAGTTGTTGGTGGTGGTCATGCTGGATGTGAAGCCTCTTTGGCTTGTGCTAGAATGGGTGAAAAAACTTTACTTATTACGATTAATATAAATAATATAGCAGATATGCCATGTAATCCATCAATAGGTGGTTCTGCGAAAGGAATTGTTGTACGTGAAATTGATGCATTAGGTGGAGAAATGGGGTATTGTGCAGATAAAACTCATCTTCAGATTAAAATGCTTAATGTTAAAAAGGGTCCTGGTGTAAGATCTCTTAGATGTCAAGGGTGTAAGGTAAATTACCCTAAAGAAATGTTAAAGATACTTAGAGAAACAAAGAATTTAGATATTAAAGAAGCTATTGTTAAAGAATTAATAGTTTATGATAGAAAAGTACATGGAATAATTACTGAAGATGGTGAAAAAATCGAAAGTAAAGTTGTTATACTTACTACTGGAACATATTTGAATTCTGATATTATGTGTGGTCATGAAAAACATAAAGGAGGTCCTCATGGTGAAAAAAATTCTTTATATTTGAGTGATTCTCTTCAAAAAAATGGTATAAATATAATAAGGTTAAAGACTGGTACACCTCCTAGAATACTTAAGAGTAGTATTAATTTTGATGAAGTTCAAATTGAAGAGGGAGATAATGAACCACTTACATTTAGTAATTTTTATGATGCGAGTTATGATGTTAGTAAACAGACTCCTTGTTATCTAACTTATACTAATAAAGAAACTCATAAAATAATTATCGATAACTTAGATAAATGTGCTTTATATAGTGGAATGATTAAAGGAGTTGGACCTCGTTATTGTCCTTCAATTGAAGATAAAGTAGTTAAATTTAACGATAAAGATAGACATCAAATATTTTTAGAACCAGAGCGTAGTGATGATATTGAATATTATGTTGGTGGTTTTTCTACTACTATGCCTCATGAATTACAAGAAAAACTTTTAAAAACTATGGCTGGACTTCATGATGTAGTAATAACTAAATATGGTTATGCAATTGAATATGATGCTATTGATCCTTTACAACTAAATATGTCTTTAGAAAATAAAGTTCTTGAAAACTTATTTACTGCTGGCCAAATAAATGGCACTAGTGGTTATGAAGAAGCAGCAGCTCAAGGACTTATGGCAGGAATCAATGCATCACTTAAAATACAGGGAAAAGAGCCTTTTATATTAAAAAGAAATGAAGCATATATAGGTGTACTTATTGACGATCTAATTAATAAAGGAATAACTGAACCATATAGATTATTAACATCTCGTGCTGAATTTAGACTACTTTTAAGACATGATAATGCATCACTTAGATTAACTCCTTATGGTAGAAAATTAGGCCTTATAAATGATGAAAAGTATAAAATATTTACTAAGATGGTTAATGATATGAAAGAATTAGAAGAATATTTAGAGAATACGTATTTGACATCTAATGATGAAGTAAATAATTTTTTAGATAGTATTAATTCTTCTAAAATATATGGTAGAACATCACTAAAAGATTTAGTAAAAAGACCAGAAATAGATATATATGTTCTACTTGATTATATGGATATGTCTTATGATAAAAAAATAGCTGATATGGTTCAAATAGAAATTAAATATAAGGGATATATAGATAAAACTAAATCTGAAGTAGAAAAAATGTTAAAATTAGAAAAGAAACAAATACCAAAAGATATAGATTATGATAAAGTACCTAATATTGCAACTGAAGCAAGACAAAAATTTAGTAAAATAAGACCTCTTACTATTGGTCAAGCATCAAGAATAAGTGGTGTTAATCCATCAGATATTACCATGTTATTAGTTTATTTAAAAAAGGAATACAATAATGAATAAAGAAGAATTTATATTATGTTGTGATAAATTAAATATTAAAATTAATGAAGAATTATACAGTAAATTTTTTACTTATTTTGAGATGCTTGTAGAATGGAACAATAAGTTTAATATGACTGCAATTCTTGAAGAAAAAGATGTATTTTTGTTACACTTTTATGATTCATTATGTTTATCTAAAACGGTAAATTTATTTGAGAAAAAGAGTTTATGTGATTTTGGTACAGGTGCTGGATTTCCTGGACTTCCTATAGCTATAGTTTTTCCAAAAATAAATGTTACCTTAGTTGAATCAAATCAAAAAAAATGTATGTTCTTGAATGCTGTAAAAAATAAATTAAATTTAAAAAATGTAGAAATAATAAATGATAGAATTGAAAATTACAGTTTGAGTGAACGTGAGAAATTTGATATAGTTACTTGTAGGGCAGTTACTTCAATACCAATGATAATTGAAATGGCTACACCTTTGGTAAAAGTAAATGGATTACTTGCTCCATTAAAGTCTAATTGTGACGAAGAACTAGTTAAATATAGTTATTTAGAAAAAGAAATTGGTATTAGACTTATAAAAAAGGAAGTATATATTTTACCTATAAATGCTGCATATAGAGTTATACCAATATATAAAAAAGATAAAATAACTGATAAAAAATATCCTAGAAGTTATAATTCTTTATTAAAAATGTATAAAAATAAATAGTAAATATCTAGTTATTAACTTGATAAAAACTTTAAAATGCTTTAAAATGAATATATAGTAGGAAAAAAGGATAGATATTATGGATGAAACTAAAGAAAAAATTTATTACATACCAGTTGAAGATATTATACCTAATAGATTTCAACCAAGACTTGCTTTTGATGAAAAAGAATTAAATGAACTTGCTAATTCTATTATTAAGTATGGTGTTATTCAACCTATAGTACTTAGAAGTATTGGGGAAAAATATGAGATTATTGCGGGTGAAAGAAGATATAAAGCTTCTTGTATTGCTGGTCTTAAGAAAATTCCTGCTATTATAAACAATACTGATGATAACACTAGTGCTGAGATAGCTTTACTTGAAAATCTTCAAAGAAAAAATTTATCTGTTATAGAAGAAGCACAATCATATAAAAAACTTATGGATAAAGGTTTTACTCAAGATGATATTGCAACTAAACTTGGTATTAGTCAATCTGCAGTTGCAAATAAAATGAGACTTCTAAATTTACCAAAAGAAGTACAAGATGCTCTTTTATATAATAGAATATCTGAAAGACATGCTAGGAGTTTATTATCATTAAATAATGAAGATTTACAAAAAAGTTTATTACATAGAATTACTAGTGAAAAATTAACAGTAAAACAAACTGAAGAAGCAGTAAGTGAATTATTAAATAGAGATAAAATTCAAGAAGAATTACCAACAGATATACAAAAGTTTTTAAAGCCTGAACCTATCCGAGAAACAAAAGAACAAATAATCGGAAACAATGCTGTTGAAGAATATTTGGATATTAAGGTTCCAGAAGTTGTTGATATAGAACCTGAAAAATCTGTATTAACAGAATATACTGATGATACTAAAATAATTAATCCATTTCAGTCCGCGCCAAATATTTCTGCTACAAATATGAATATTGATAATGAAAATGTTCAAAATTCAATTACACCTTTTAGTGAGTCTGTACCTAGTATATCTAATTTATCAGAAAATTCTAATATTGTTAATGAAACTAATGTTGAAGCTAGTCAACCTAATGAAAAATATTTTAATCCATATAAATTTTCTGAAGAAAGTGTTGATGAAGTTAAAGAAGAAGAAAATGATAAAGATTCATTATTAAATGAATTTGGTGAAGTTAACTTACCTAAAGTAATAAATAAAGTTAGGGATTTTGTTAATAGTTTATCTGAAGTGAGTAATTTAATAGAGACTTCAGAAGTTGATTTAACTGATAAATATCAAATAGTTATTGAAATTGATAAGAACACACCTATGTAGTGTGTTTTTTTACTTTACATTTATTTTTTAAAAAATATTTACTAAAATTATATAAATGTTATAATTAATTTAGAACTATAAGAAAAGAGGTAATCATATGGGATTAATTAAAGCACTATCAGGAGCTACTGCATCAGCTTTTGGAGATCAATTTAAGGAGTTTGTTACTTGTCCTTCAGTTTCAAAAAATGTATTAATTCAAAGAGGAATAATTAATCATGGTGATGGAAATAAGAATCCTTCTGAAGGAATAATTTCAAATGGAAGTACTATCGTTGTACCTCAAGGTATGGCAATGATGATTATTGAAAATGGTGAAATTAAAGAATTTACTGCGGATGCTGGTACGTTCTATTTTGATACAAGTAGTGAACCTAGTATTTTTACAGGTAGTTTAGGAAAAGGAATTATAGATACTTTTAAAACTATTGGAAAACGTTTTACTTATGGTGGTCAAACTGCTAAAGATCAAAGAGTTTATTACGTAAATTTATTAACTATTACAGGTAATAAATTTGGTTCTCCACAACCAAGAAAAATTACTGATGAAAAGTATGGTATGTTAGAAGTTACTTTCTTTGGTGAATATGCTTTTAGAGTAGTAGATCCAATTATGCTTGTTAATAGTGTTATTGGTGCACATCCAGCTGATACTGTATATTATGAAGATGTTATTGGTACTCAATTACAATCTAAATTCGTTGAAAAATTAACTCAAGCAATAACTGTTGTTATGAGAAAACATAAAGTATCTTTTGGTGACATAGGACTTTATAATGGTGATATTTCGGAAGAAATGAATGTATGTTTAGATGATTCATGGAAGAAGAATTATGGTTTGGAAGTAGTAGATGTTGCTTTAGGTGATATTAATCTTACTGAAGAATCTATGTCTAAAGTTAATAAAATTGATGAAGCTACTATTTTTTCAAATAAGAATTTACAATCTGGTTTAATGGCTAGTGCTTCAGCAGATGCTTTAAGAAATGCTTCATCTAATGATAATGGTGCAATGATGGGATTTATGGGTATGAATATGGCTAGTGGCGCTATAAATAACATGATGGGTGCTGTTAATACAGGAACTGATGTAAATGGTTATAAACCTGAAACTAATCAACCAGAAATGGGTACTATATTTAATGATGAAGTTAAGGTAGAGGATGTTCCAGAGCCTAAGAAATGTTCAAATTGTGGAGAAGTTGCAATAGGAAAATATTGTAGTAATTGTGGAACTAAAATAGAAGAATAAAAATAAGACTCTTTATTAAGAGTCTTTTATATTATATAAATCTATATAATTTGGTTCTGATCCTTTTTCATAATAACAAACAAAACCATTACTATTTATTTCACCTGAAATTGGATCAATTGCGGTGGCAGTTATTCCTTTTGGAATATCATACCATTCATTTTTATTGTCTTTTATTGTACTTATAGTTTTAGCCCAAATTTTTTTTGTGATTTTTGAATCTTTTGATTTAACTTCACTATTATCATCATTTCCTGCCCATACCAACATTAAGTAATTTTTATTATATCCAACTGTCCAGTAGTCTGTTTTAGTACTACCACTTTTAGCTGCATATTTTCCTTTTAAGTCATTTGAAATACTAACTAATGTAGGTGAAGTGTAATTAATTAAACTATAATTATAAGTTGATGTTAATAAATTATTAAGAATATATACGTATTTTTTATTTAATATATAGTCATTATTATATTTATATTCATATAATATTTTACCATTATTATCAGTAATTTTCTCAATTAGATGAGGGGTTTCATGTTTTCCTTCGTTTGCTAATGTTATAAATCCATTACTATAATCAATCATATTTATTTCGGTTGTTCCAAGTGCGGAGGATGCATTTTCTTTTACTTCCGTTTTAATTCCTACTTTTTTAGTTATTTTACTTAATGAATCTGTACCTAAAAATAGATGTGTTTTCATTGCATATATATTATCTGAATATGCTATTGCACTTAGCATAGATATGTTTTTATTTGCATATACATTTCCTGCATTTTTAGGAGAATACATAGTATCTCCAAGATTAAATGTTGTTCTTTCACTTAAAAATGTACTAGAAGGTGTAAAACCATTTTCAAGTGCACTATAATATAGAAAGGGTTTTATAGTTGAACCAACTTGTCTTTTTGAAGAATAAGCTCTATTATATTGTGATTTTGAATAATCTTTTCCACCAATTAAAGCTACTATTTTACCATTACTTGGCGTAATTACGATAGATGCAACTTGTAAACTAGAGTTCTTCATTTCTTTATCTATGTTATTTTCTAAGTTTTTTTGTACATCTTTATCCAAATTTGTATATATTTTAAGACTTTCCATGTCTAAAAGTGATGATGGTATTTCTTTTATATTAGATAATTCTTTTAATACTGCATCTCTATAATAATATATACTTGATAATTCTACTTTATCATTTTTAGCATAAAAATTAAGTGGTTCATTAAATGCTTTATTCATTTCATCTTTTGAAATATATTTATTTTTAACCATACTTATAAGTACATTTTTTTGTCTTTCTTTTGCATTTTTATAGTTTGTTACGGGATTATAGTAACTTGGATTTTTTGGTATTCCTACAATAATAGAGGCTTCAGCTAAAGATAGGTCTTTTGGTTCTTTGTTAAAATAATATTTACTAGCTTCTTTTATTCCATAGTTACCTGCACCAAAATCTATTGTATTTAAGTATCCTTCTAAAATTTCATTTTTTGAATAATGAGTTTCTAATTCTAAAGTAAGAAGTGCTTCCTGTATTTTTCTTTCCCAAGTTTTATTAAATGTTAAGTATAAATTTTTAACATATTGTTGCGATATTGTTGAAGCTCCTTCTTTAAGTTTTTTACTTTTTAAATTTACTAACATAGCTTTTGCTATTCTTAGATAATCAAATCCTTTATGATTATAAAAGTTTTTATCTTCAATAGAAACTATAGAATTTTTTACATAGTCACTTATATTATTTAATTCTACATAATCATTTTTGTCTCTCTCTTTGAATAAATCATTACCATATTTATCATAATAAGTTATGCTTTTACTTGTATTAATATTGAACTTAGGTGTGATAAAAGCATAAACGTAAAAACTTAAAATTATTATAATAATAGAGAAAAAACTGAATATAAATATTTTAGTTAATAATAGTATTTTTTTCATATCATTTACTCCATTAATTATTATGTATTGTAAATAAAAAAAAAATACTTGATTTATATAAAAAAATATGTATAATTTTAAGGGAAAGAAAAATTAGTCTTAAGGAGGCTTTTATTAATGAAATTTAAAACTATAAATAAAGAAGATTTAGAGACGATGCCATTTGATGACATTGCTTATATAATATTAAAAGAAAAAGGAAAAAAGATGAAGATTAATGACATATTTAAGATAATATGTGATGAACTTAATCTTGGTGAAGATGCATTTGAAAATCAGATAGCTGATTTCTTTGCATTACTTGCAACTGAAAAAAGATTTATTCAACTTGAAAAGGGATATTGGGATTTAAGAGAGAATCATACGTCTGAAATTAATATTAAAGATATAGAAGAAGAACTTGAAGATGATGAACTAACTGAAGAGAAAGAAGATGAAGATATAGAAGATCATGAGAGTGACTTTTATGATGATATTGATGAAACTGATGATGATGACACTGATGATGACTTAAGAGATTTAGTTATTGTTGATGAAGGATATGAAGATGAATCAGACTTGTAGCGAAGCTTTCTTAAATATTTAATAAAGGAGTGGAAATATGAAAGAAAGATTAGAAATAATACAAGAAAGATATGATAATTTAAATCTAGAATTATTAAAACCTGAAGTATATAATGATTATAAAAAGATGCAGGCTATCTCTAAAGAAAAGAATTCTATTGAACCTATTGTCCAGACATATAAAAAATATAATACTATTCTAGATGATATAGAAGCTGCTAAGGAAATGTCTAAAGATCCTGATATGAAAGAGTTTGCTTTAGCAGAAATAGATAATTTACATAATGAAAAAGAAAATTTAGAAAGTAAATTAAAAATAATGCTTTTACCTAAAGATCCAAATGATGAAAAAAATGTTATTATTGAGATTCGTGGTGCAGCTGGAGGAGATGAAGCTAATATCTTTGCAGGAGATTTATTTAGAATGTATACTAAATATGCTGAAAAGCAAGGATGGAAACTTGAAGTAACTCATGAAGTACCTGGTGAAAGTGGTGGTTATTCTCAAATAGAATTTATGCTTAGTGGAGAAAGTGTTTATTCTAAGTTAAAGTATGAAAGTGGTGCTCATAGAGTTCAAAGAGTTCCTGAAACTGAATCAGCAGGTAGAGTACATACCAGTACTGCAACTGTACTTGTAATGCCTGAAGCTGAAGAAATTGACGTTGAAATTAAAGATAGTGATATTAGAATAGATATAACTCGAAGTAGTGGAGCTGGAGGACAATGTGTTAATACTACAGATTCAGCTGTTAGAGTTACACATATACCAACTAATATAGTGGTTTATTGTCAAGTAGAAAGAAGTCAAATAAAGAATAAAGAAAGAGCACTTCAAATATTGAAAACAAGACTTTATGATTTAAAACAAAGAGAACAAGATGAAAAACTTGGTAATGAAAGAAGAAGTAAAATAGGTACTGGGGATAGAGCAGAAAAAATTAGAACATATAATTATCCACAAAATAGATTAACTGATCATAGAATTAACTATACAGTAATGCATTTGGATAAAATTATGGAAGGTGACTTAGAAGATTTAATTAATGCGTTAATTGCTGAAGATGAAAGAATGAGACTTGAAGAACATAATGATTAATAAAATAATGTCTTTAGGATTTAGTCGTCCTGAAAGTGAAGAATTAGTTAAAGTAAGTAAAAATATTGAAGAAGATTATAAAAAATTATTAGAAGGATACCCTATACAATATCTTATTGGATATGTTGACTTTTATGGATATAAAATATATGTTAATGAGAATGTTTTAATACCTAGATATGAAACAGAATACTTAGTTCAAAAAACTATTAATTATTCTAAAAAAATTTTTAATGATAAATTAGATATACTTGATTTAGGTACTGGTAGTGGAGCTATAAGTATTGTTTTGGGAAGAGAATTAAATTCAATTGTTACCGGTGTGGATATATCAGAGGATGCTTTAAATGTTGCAAAAAAGAATGCTATTGAAAATAAAGTTAGTATTAATTTTATTAAAAGTAATATGTTAGATAGTGTTGAAGGTAAATATGATATAGTAGTAAGTAATCCACCATATATAGATATTGATGAAAAAATAATGGATTCTGTTAAAAAATATGAACCACATTTGGCATTGTATGCTAAAGATAATGGATTATATTTTTATAAGAATATATTATCTAATATTAAACCATATTTAAAAGAAAGATTTATAATTGCTTTTGAAATAGGATGGTGGCAAGGATCTCTAATTGAGAAGATCGCACAAGAATATTTTGAAAATTCAAATATTTTAATTGAAAAGGATTTAACTAATAGAGATAGATATATATTTATAATAAATGAATAAA
>OBLI01002840.1_pt1 | contig 14092 bp, 29 predicted proteins | sample 1519701 | NCBI WGS metagenome assembly OBLI01 (sample SAMEA3663005, study PRJEB22513) | pig gut metagenome | biome: pig gut; feature: pig-associated habitat; material: faeces | place: France | collected 2012 | reverse complement strand
CTTTTGCGCTCAAAGAGTATTTCTCCTGCGGTGTCTCCTCCAAAATCTGCGACAATCGAGATACGACGGCGACGTTGGGGGACTCCCCAGTATTGCGCGTCATGCACTCTCCAAGCCACGCTCCATCGTCCTCCCACTTCATCGTGGTAGCCCCCCCAGGTGTTCCAACCCTTGTCAGGCACTTCAATATCGGGGGCTTCCGGTTCCGCGATGCGGATGATCTCTTCGAGGACTGCCGCGAAGTCTCGCCCTTTGTTGCTTGAGAATGCTCCTGGCACGTTTTCCCAGACCATAAACCGAGGTCTGACCATGTCACCTGTCCGTCCGTTCGCTCTGTCATGTTCTCTCATCTCCTTTACGATGCGGACCTGCTCCATGAAAAGTCCGCTGCGAGCGCCCGCAAGGCCGGCGCGTTTCCCTGCAATGCTCAAATCCTGGCACGGTGAGCCGCCCGTGATAACGTCCACGACCTCGATTTCCGCGCCGTTAATCTTCGTGATATCGCCTAGGTGCTTCATCTTCGCCCCTCGCATTCTCCGAACAGCTCCCGGAACGTCATGCCCGTCAAGTCTTCCAGCGCCAGCAGCAGCCGCACCGTCATATCTCTGTCACCGCGTGCCCATGCTGACACCGTAAACTGCGATATGCCGAGAGATTGCGCCAGTTCGGTTTGATTGTAATTCGTCTTTTCCAACGCTTCTTTGAGTGCCGGATAAGCGCAGAACTCAAATGGCGTTTTCGGCCTCACGATCTTGCTCATGCGTGCACCTCCCCGAAATATTCCTTGTATTCTCGGTTGCTCCAACGTGTCCAAACGCCAACATACCAAGACTTTCCGGCAGGGTTCTTCTGCGATTTCGCGACTGCGTGTGATACCGTGGAAAGCGACGTTCCGCATAGACGGGCTAACTCGCTTGGAGAATCTGCCACACATACAGGAATCCCGGCGTGATCCCAATCGAGTTTCATGTATATGCGTCTTGAGATCATTCCGCACCGCCCGTCTCGCCGAGCAGCGTCCCGACGGTCACGCCCAGCGCTTCGGCAATGTACTGATACGTGGTTAAAAAGCTCATGCACTTGCCGGTCTCAAGGTTCCAGATGCTGTTGCGCGATACGCCTGACTTTTCTGCCAGTTTCTTCACGCCAATCCCACGCAGTGTTCTCCATTTGCGGATGTTTGCGCCGACTTCCTCCGGCGACAGCATCCCATTCTTTGACGGCGGAGATTCCGTCAAAATATCGCTTACGGAAATATTCAGCGCTTCGCTGATCTTGTACAGCGTCGGCAGCTTCGGATAGTGCTCTCCCTTTTCCAGCTTCCCGATATGCCCCTGCCCGCATTCCACCATTTCGCCAAGCCGGAACTGGCTGATGCGGCGCACTTCGCGAACATTTTTGAGCCGTTCGCCCAGCTCTTTTTCTGTCAACATCTTTTCTTGCTCCCTCATTTCAGTCGTTGATAGCGCCGCGTCTTGAAATGGCGCGCGCCTAAGTAGTCATCTTTCTCCTGCGCTTCCCGCTGCTCTTCGTCCCTCGCCGCGTTGTACTTGGCGATATCCGCCTGATAGTGCGGGCACTCGCTATGACAGCCCGGATGCCTCACAGGCGGCTTGCAGACGTGGCAATGCTCAAATGCTGCCATCTCACACCTCGCGGATCGTGATGCCGTACTTGTCCTGCATCAGTTTCTTTTTCATCAGATAGTCTTTCGTTTTCATACCCTTCGCGTCCTCGACCTCGCGCAGCCAGTGCACCGTGCCGTTGCAGTCCGGCTCGGTCGCACGCTCGTAAACAAAATCCGCACGGTAGACCATCGGCTTGATTCTCTCGCCCTCGATGGTCGTGTAGCCCTCAACGAGTGTGAAATTGGCTTGCAACCGCAAATCGCGGATCTTGCCCATCGCGCGCAGCACTTTCAACTCGCCGAACCGCGCCGCCTCACGCTCTGAATCAAACTTAATTCCGTCGCGCAAGACCTTGCGGTTGCCGTACTTGCTTTTCTTCGGCTTCTGCGCGCCTGCCAGTTTGTCAAGCACCTGCTTCTGCGCTTTAGGGCCCAGCCGTGCAAGGTCAGCTGATGTCAGTGCCATCGTCGGCCTCCTGCAAATCGCCATGAGACGCGCCCTGCGCGTTTTTATCATCCTGTGGTGTCATTTCACGTTTTTCGTATTCCGAGCGCTCCTGCGTGCTCTCATGGGCATTCCCAGCGGCTTCCCGCTTGCTGTCCGCAGGATCATCCCGCAAACCGACGCCGATGATGTAGTTTTCGTCGTCTCTTCTGGCATGCACTTCGTACTTGCGATAGGTTTCCCGTGCGTCGAACTTCGGCAGCATCAGGCGTTTGCCGATGACTGCCCCCGTGTCGGGGTCTACTGCGTCCTCACCGTAGGCAATCGCCACCTGTGCAAGCAGCGCGTCGGTTGCAATGCTGATCTCGGAAACGCCTGCGGCTCGCTTGGAAAGCTGCGCGTTCAGCTTCATCAGGTCGCCGCAGCGCTTTTCGTAGCGCCCAATCTCGTGTTTGAGCTTCTTAACCTTGTCTCTGTTTCTTTCGCTCATCGGTTCTCCGTCCTTTCGTAGTGCAGCAGCAGCGCCCGAGCGATCGGGCAGCGCCGCCATTCTTCGTTGGCTCAGTAGCGCCGCGTATATTCGTCCAGCTCTTCTTTTGGCAGTTTGACTTGTGCGCCCTCGCAGTTGAGATAGTCGCGGTAGTCACGCGAGTAAAACGGGCACTTGAAAATGCCCCCGCGATACCCGCTCACGGCGCACCGCCTGCCAACACCGATTTGACGTGCCTCATGCGCTGATTTGCCTTGTCGCGTCTCAGGCTGCCGCCCTTGAATACAAGTGGCGTGCACATCTCGAGGATGCGGTCATAGATGCGCTGATAGGTCATGTCTTTCGGCCTGCACAGCTCGTCAAGCGTCAGGTTTGTGGTGACGATCAGCGGCTTTTTTGCCTTATAGCGCTCGTCAATGACCGCGTAAACCGTCTCCATTGCGTACTCACTACTGCGCTCTGCGCCAAGATCGTCGATCACCAGCAGCGGGTAATAGTGCACCTGCTCGATGATCTCCTGCTTGTCATAGCCTGCGTTGAGGATTCGCGGGAAGCTCGTAATCATCGCCGGAATGCCTCGATCAATCAGTTCGTTGGCGATGCAAGCCGCCGCGAAGGTCTTCCCGTTTCCGGTATTGCCCCACAGCAGAAGCCCATTGTTCTCGCGCCGCATATCGTCCCACGCATCCGCATAGCGCTTGCATTTGGCAATTTCCTCGCTCATCGTTGCCGTGTCGAACCGGCACGCCGTCAGGCTCTTGTCGCGGATTCCGTCAGCACGCAGCGTTTCGATGCGCAACCGCTTCTCGCGGTCAGCGCGCGCTTTTTTCTCGGCCTCGTATTCTCGCGCCTCGCAAGCGCACTGACAGCCGACAAGGTGGACGCTCCCGCCGATGGGGATCCGGCACTGCTTCGGCGTGTTGCAATGGCCGCAGTACAACAGACCGTCTTTCTCGTAGTCGACCAGATCACGAACAGGCTCGGCCTTTTTCGCGATGCTGTCGATCAATGCGTCAACGTTCATAGGCTTCCCTCCGTGTTGCCGTAGTCGTAGACAAACGGCTTATTTTGCGGCGCTTTGCCGCCCTTGTCCTGCTCTCTGGCAAGCCAAGCGGTGATGAAACGCTTAATCCCTCCGCGGGTCTTTCGCTTGGTAGGGTTTGCGTCGCACCATCCCACCATGTTTCTGAGCTGTTGCAGAACGTCAACGTTCGGATAGAGCTGCGACCATTTGGTCCTGTCGTTCTCCGACACGTTGAAAAAAGTCCCGTCATTCAGCGGCAAAGAAATCACCGGCGGCGCGTCAGCCGCTTGCGGCTCAGCGCAATATTCTTTCGGATTGGATTCGGATTCGGATTCGGATTGGATTAAGGCCGCAGATTGCGGCAACTCTCCGCAACTCGCCGCAGATTGCGGCAGATTGAGATTTTCTGGCGGTTCGGGATATTTCGGCTTGCAATCTCTGACACGTTGATGCTTGACCCACCCGGGGAACAAAAAGTAGGGCTTCCCGTCTACCGTATAGAGGGAAACGCAGCCTTTTGCCGCCAAAGCTTGGAGCGCAGCGTCGATGTCTTTGATGGATAGCCTTTCCCTGAACGGGAAAACTCGTCCTTTTATAATCGCGGGGCGGGCGTCTCCGCGCCCCGCATCATCTACTTGCGTAATCAATCCAACCCATAGCCGAAACTCGAAATCCGAAAGCGATGCTATTTTCTCGCTTGAGCATAAACTCTCTTTGATGATTCTATTCGGCATCTGCTCACCGCCTTAAAACGGCAGATCGTATTCGTCCTCGCTGACCTCCGCAAAGCCGCCTGCGGCGCTCTCTGTGGTGAAATGCGGCTCGGTAGCATCGTTGCGCTTGCTGTCGCCGAAATAGATGTTGTCGGCGATGATCTCCGCGTTGCGGCGCTTATTGCCGTCCTTGTCCGTCCAGTCGCGGACGGTGAGCTTGCCCTCGACCACGACCATGCGGCCTTTGCCGAGATATTGGCAGACAAACTCAGCCGACTGTCTCCACGCTACCACATCGAGGAAATAGGTTTTCTTCTCGCCGGTTACCTTGCTCTTGAAATCGTCGTCGACGGCGACGGTGAAACTCGTGACCGCCGTTCCGTCCTGCGTGCGGCGCAGCTCCAGATCGCGCGTAATGCGCCCCATAATGCAAACTCTGTTCAGCATGATTCTTCCTCCAAATAGTTTTTCTTAAATACAGCCATAAAAGTATCGTGGCCGTAAAGCTCTTCAAAGCGCTTCTGACACTCGCGTTTCAGCCGCATATCCAGTTCGTGCCCGTCTTTCCCGTGCACGCCGTAGTCGGCCATGTTGTGCCAGTCGGCACGCAGCCACACCCAGCAGCCCCAAATGTCGGATAGCTGTCTGCGACCGCCGCCATAAATGTGATGCCGCGCGAGGTTCGTTGAGAATCCTGAGATATAGCACTCCCGCTTGTCCTGCATGATGCTTTTAGTCATCTGCCCCATTCCTCCTTCAATGCGTCAAGCTGCTGCGGGGTCAATGTCTCAATGCCCAACTCCTTGCAGTCCTGCACGATGTTGTCGATCAGGCGTGACATTTGCCTTGTGTCAAAGGTGGACGAGCCGTAATACAGCACCACGTTCTTGCAGCCGTCAATTTTGCTGTCCATCACTTCCGTCTGCCAGCCGATACCATTCTTGTTCCAGCCGTCGCATAGCTTCTGCACGGCTTTCTCTCGCACGCAGACGGTTTCTGTGTTGCCGCCGACGTCCCGCACCTCTCGCCGGTAAATCTCACTCTTTGGCGTTCCTGTGACTTCTGCGAGCTTATCCAGCAGCACCCATGAGTAAGCGTTGGCATCGAGGATCCGCTTCTCACGGTGTTTTTTTACGGTCACATCAACGTCAACCTCATGCAGCTCGTCAAACAGCGGCCCGATATTCTCCCGCGTGGCGATGGTGAGCAAATACCCACCATCGCGGGCAAGGGTCAGGTCATGCAGTCGGGCTTTCATTTGCTTTTCTCCTTGCCATCATGCAAGCCCAGCAGAGCGGTTCTTTATAGGCCTTCCTCGCGTTCTCCGCGATCTCCGCAACGGAATACTTCTTGCCGCCGTGCGTCACCGGGTAGATGGGCTTGCCGCAGTCCTTGCAGGTGTTTTTCTCAACATCGCGCTTGTACTGTGCATTAAATGCGTCCATCTCTTCCTTGCTTGGCTTCTGATCTGCGGTTCTTGGCGTGTACTTGGTCGCGTCCTTCGCCCAATACACATCGGCGCCAAAACCGAGCGCCTTGCAGGCAACGGAGATAGCGTCGGTCAGCGCCATTTTGAAGCACTCGTCAGAGGTGTAAAGCCCGTTTCGTTCGCTGGCAACAAACGCGCTGCCGCCTGTACCGGGGATCGCGTCCGACCACGCACCATCGACTTTAATGAAAAGGTCAATGTCCACAAATGCGGAAACCTCGTTGTTCGCGCCATTTTCAAGGCGCTTATCGGTGATGATATATTTCCAACCGATACCGCAAGGGCCGAATTGCTCCGTCAGCGCCTTAATGCGCCACATGGGGTTAATGTCAGTCTTGCCTTTCAGCCTCCCCGCTTGAATTTCGCGCTGTGCGGACTGCGGGACTTGCCGCACGCTTTCATAGATTCCAAGGTTCTCCATCAGTTAACTCCTCCATTTTCAGCGGGCACCAGATGCCGATGCCACGCGTGTCTGCGATGTATTCGCCGGTTCTCCGGCACTGATTACGCGAGTATGTTTCCAGCAATGGGCAATACATGCACTTAACTTCTTTGTTAGGGAAGTAAATATCTACTGTGCAGCGCGCATACTCACTTACCCCGTCATTCTTCATCTTTTACCTCCGTTATCCATTCCTCTCCGCAGAAGGGGCATACCAGCGTTTCGTGCCAGTAATATCCGCGTTCTCCGTCAAGGTTTTCTTGTTCGCGGTAAATAGCCGGGTGCTCAAAATCCGCGCCGCATGATTCGCAGTGCATCATTCTTCCGCCTCTAAATAAACCATCGCGCTCTGCACGCCGAAGACGCGCGCCGCCTGATGGTCGTCAAAAAACACGTCGATGTGGTTTCCGTTCACGCCGTTGCCGCAATCCTCCGCGATATAAGTGCGCTGCGTGCCGTCCGGCCAGATCAGCAGCACGTGCGTCCCGTAAGGGATCACCTTCGGGTCGACCGCGATCGTGCGCCCCTCGGTCGCCGGCGTGCCGGTCGCGGTGTAGCCGCTTGCCCATTTACCGCAGCAGCAGCGTCCGGGGCAGTAGGCCGTGAGCGTAAACTCGCCAAGAAAAACGTCGTTGCACACCGAGCTTTCGGTCGCTGGAATGTCCCACGCAGGGTCATACTCTTCGGTAACAGGCTCTTCCGGCTCACCAACGTCTTTCGCATCAGCACTCAGCAAAACCAGCGAGCAGCCGGTAAGCAGTAACGCAATGCCGATGAGAATCAACGTCAACCCAAAGCATCCGGCAGCAAACAGCGCCGATTCATCCGCCTTGCGCTGCTCTCTCGTGCGATTGTCGTGACGTCTCATCGTCTGCACCCCCTGTCGATAAACGGCAGAAGCTCATACAGCACCTTGCACACCGCGCACGCGCCGATGACGGCGAGCCCCGTCGTAAAGTCGCAGCCGTTGAGCGCAATCACCGCAGCGGCGATACCGACGAAAAACAGTGTATCGATCATTTCGTGCCTCCGATCAGCATGAGCTTTTCCGCGTCCGTAAATTGCAAAACTCGGTCAAGCTCCCAAATTTCCTCTAATGTCCAGCGGGAACGCCCCGCCATTCTGTTACAGATTTGTGTTTCCGATAAGCCGATTTCCTCGCCCAGCTCTTTGCCTGTGCGAATCAACGCTCGTCCCATCGCGCCGCGAACGGCTCTCTCAAGGTCATTCCGCCGTCGCGTTAACTGTTGTGGCTTTAGCATCTTGCCTTTTCCTTTCTCTCGTGCTACAATAAGCACGGACACAATATCTTGTGGTGAGATTTGTCCCACCCGTCCCGCTCGATGCTGCAACATTGGGCGGGGCATTTTTTACTGCCCATCGCTTGATTTCAGCAGCGAATCCACGGTAACGCCGAAGTGCTTTGCCAGCTTCTTGACTTGGCGCGGGTGAGGGCGGCACACGCCCTCTTTCCAGTTTTTGATTGACGTCTGCGAAACGTCGATTTCTTTTGCAAGGCGGTAATTCGTCTCGCCGCGCTCAGTTTGCAGCCGAGCCAGATTTTCAGGGAAACTCACTTTTTCACCTCCAAAATTAGAGTATTCTATTGACAAATTGGAGCATTGGTGCTACTCTAAGTTTTGCTACAAACATTGATTCGCGCCAGCTCGATTTGTCGGGGTGGTTCGGTCTTTTATTGCCTGTCCACGGTTTTCAGTATACTCCAGACTTGAGTATTTGTCAATAAAGACTTGACCGTTGGATTGCACAAGTATAGAGGATTGAATTTATGCCATTTACTCAAAACTTCAATTACTGCATGGAACAAAAGAAATACACCGCGTACAAGTTTGCAAAAATAATTGGCGCGAGTAACCAGGGTGTTTTGAATTGGCAGTCCGGAGAGTGCATTCCATATCAAAAAACCAAAAAGAAGATTGCCGACCATTTCGGCATCACCCTTGCCGAGCTGGACGGCGACGAGCTTCCCGTCTTACCGGAAAAAGGCGCAAAAAAAGCGCGCTCCGTCATTGACGAAGCGCGCTATGCCGAGTTGACCGATAAGGAAAAACAAGTTCTTACTCTTTTTCGTCAGATTCCAGAGCAAGAATGGGATAATATGATTCTTGCGGTTGAAGTTGCTCTACGAAGCAAAGGATTGTTGAAATAGCCACTTCCGCGGCGGCTGTAGGATTGCTTGAACCCAGAATCATGCTAAGTAACTTTTCTTCGTGTGTCATGGCGTTCTCCTTTATTATGTCGAATTAAACCCAATCGGGCTTAATAGTTATAATATTTTTTTAATTAGGAGGGAGTTATGGGGTTGTTTTCGAAGAAGGATCCGGGATACGAGCTGCCAAAGCGGACTATCACGGTTTCAACAGGAAATGTAAATAGGGATTATGAAATCCTCGATGCCATTTTTGCGGTTGATTTTAGCGCGCAAACATGGTTTAAGGCGGCAGACCCGTCAAAGTCTTTTGAAGGTGTAAAAACACAGCTTCAAGATAAATGCCGCGATATGGGAGGCGATGCAGATATTTGATGCCAATTCCAATATCGTATTTCTATAAACGATGATATGCTGAGAAAGCAGGTCGCGGAGATATGGGCTTACGGCACCGCAGTAAAATTTATTTAAGATGATCACCCATTAAGGTTAGCCCTCGCCGCCTCTGCAACAACGGCGAGGGCTTTTTGCAGCCAGCGGGGAGCGGTCGCCGCTGCTTGTCTTGACCATACTCCGCTTTACCTTGGCAATTCAACACCGAAACATTGCAATAAGACAGCGCTCGACGTGGTTCGACAAGCCCTTATCTTACGACTTCGCGGCGCAAAAATCAGAAAAATTAAGGTGGCATAAATGAACATTCAAGAAGTGTGTAAATCCCGTAAAGAAGAACTGAAACTAACCTATCAGGAAATTTCCGATGCTTCCGGCGTGCCGCTGTCCACTGTGCAGAATTTCTTTTCCAAGTTTTCTAAATCTCCGTCGATCTACACCGTCGCGCCGATCTGCAAGGCAATGGGCATATCCCTTGATGAGGTGTTCGGGATTTCCGAACACTTGACGCCGACCGAGGAAACTTTGCAAGCGCGGAATGATGAGCTGGAACGCCACGTGGACGCAAAGGCCGATACCATTGAGATCATGCGGCGCGGTGTCCGTATCCGCAACGTCGTGATTGCTGTAATGTTTGTCATTATCGCCCTGTTGGCTGCATGGGGCTTGTACATTGATTGGAGGGGGATTTGAATGAAGATACCGAAAGCAAAACTGCTACCGTCCGGCAACTGGAATGTCAGTGTCATGGTAAGCGGAAAGCGTGTGTCCGTCACAGCGCCTACCAAAAGGCAGGCGGAGAATGAAGCTGCCGCGTTAAAGTCCGGCGCAAAGTCTGCCGCTCGTGCGTCTGAACGAACGGTTGGCGATGCTATCGACCGATATATTGACAGCAAGGACGCAATACTCTCCCCATCCACCGTCAACGGGTACAGAAAACTACGCAAGGTAGTTTTCCAAGAGCTGATGAGCGTTAAGTGCTCCGCGTTGACGCAGGATCGCGTGCAGCGTGCCGTGAATAAGATGGCGCGGGAAAAGTCCCCTAAGTATGTCCGCAATGCTTACGGATTATTTACGGCGGCAATGTCGGAGGAATGCCCGGATAAAGTGTTCCGCGTATCATTGCCGCAGAAAGAAGCGCCTAAAATCAAAATCCCTACCATGGACGAGATTAGAATTCTACACGAAGATTGCAAGGGCACAGACTTTGAATTGCCTTTCCTTCTGGCTGTCTGGCTCGGCCTCCGTACATCGGAGATTAGAGGTTTAACATGGGATTGCCTTGACGGCGATATCCTGACAATCAAGCAAGCAATGGTAGACGGTGATGATGGCCCGCAGCTCAAGCAGCCAAAGACCTATAGCGGCAACAGAAAGCTAAAAGTGCCGCCGTATATTATGGGTCTGATTGAAGCGACGACGCGAACAGATGAGTATATTGTCCACGCAACCAGAAATGTCCTGTATAAGCATCTGCAACGCGCGTGCGCCCGCTGCGGAGTTTCGCCGTTTCGCTTCCACGACCTGCGCCATGTAAACGCATCGGTTATGCTCAGGCTCAATGTCCCGGACAAATACGCAATGGAGCGCATGGGGCACTCTACAAACAACATGCTTAAAAACGTATATCAGCACACCATGGATGATAAAGCCGTAGCAGTGGCAGATGCCGTTGACGGCTTTTTTGAATCCGCATTTCATCTGTAATTTCATCTGCAATTTATCTGCAAAAACGCTGTTTTAATGGGATATAACTTGCAAATATCGCAAGTAATGCGTAAACAGTTAAGCCAGGAAACCCTTGCAAATACAAGAAAAACCCCGCAGCCGTTGAGACTGCGAGGTTTTTTCATTGGTGGAGGCGGCGGGAGTCGAACCCGCAACCGAAACAGTAAAATCATTGATATTACACGGTTTTTTGACACGCATCTGCAATTTCATCTGCAATTTATTTTTCCAGTTTGCGCATGACGCTATTATAGACGCGCTCGTTCACGATTTTCAGGCTGTCCATCAGCTCGTCCATGATCTCCCACGCCTTGTCCGGCGAAACGTCTGCCACAGCCCGCAAAAAGTCGCTGTCGCCGTATGTTTCGACGTTGACCGGCGCGGGCGCTGCGGAGTATGCCATTGGCAAAGCCCTCTCTCTGCTACCGCTTTGCTGGTCGCGGATGGCATACAGCACGGCAAGGCGCTCATAGTTTGTCCAGTTTGATTCTTCCGTTTCAAGGCGGGCTATCCAGCGATTAACCTCATTCTCGTCGACCATAGGGGCGCACCCCCTTTAGCCCTCAATCGTGTCCATGCAGCGCTGGATGGCTCTGCGGATGCTTTCATCGTCGGCGTTGTCCAGCATTTCCTGCAACTGGCGTTTCATGTTGTCGATTCCGCCGTCACGGGAATAGTGGCCGCGCACATAATGCGTGCCGCGTCTCGCATTGGACATATCGCGGTCATAAGCGCCGCGCATACCCGACTGCCAGTCTCCGTCGCGAGAATAGCGGCGAGAATAGTCTTCATCGCGGGAATAGCCGTCGTCCTCAAACATCTCAATCTTATCGATGTTCTTGATGGTGTCCGTCAGCTTGTGCGCAATTTCGAGATCGCCCGCGCCAAGCTCGCCCTTACGTGCCAGCTCGTCGAGTTCGTCGCACAGCATATTGCGCAGATCATACATTGCTTTCTTGCTCATGTCCATTCTCCTTTCACGCGATTCTCTCAACCGTCAGATTCGAGTTAGCGAAGTTGACGGCCTGAGTGCTGGTGTTTTCCATTGCGACCGTCAGGCAGCAGCCTTTCGGAACGCAGACCTGTGCGGAAACATAAATGTTAAAGTAGTTTCCTACCGCCGCGGGCGTGACGGTCGCCGTTGCGCTGGTCAACGGCTCTCCGTTGATGGCAAGCGCCGCCGTGATGGACTCGACCGTGCCTCCGGTGGGAATAGCGATGTTGCCGCCATAGGAGACCCTAAATAAAGCGCGATTTTGATTGGTGAGGCCGCGAAGCGTGACAACGCCTGCGCCCTGACGATGCACGATACAGGGCTTGCTATTGACCGACGTTTCAGTCAGGGGAACGTTCTGGCCAGCAGCAACGGTCTGAATTGCCGCAGAAGTAAATTCTGCCATTAAAATCATTCCTTTCTCAGTTAAAATATAGCGGCAGGGCTATTGCCCCGCCGCGTTGTTGTCAGTATCGGCACGGGGCCGACCATCTCGGTAACGTCACCGATATGGCGACCGAGAAGCTATGCTATGCAGTTGTCAGCAGCCGCAACCGGAACCGCAGCCGCCGAAGCCGCTACCCGCCCACGGGTTACAGGTAATGTAGGCGGGGGAAGGGCACGGGCGAAGCTGCGAAATCAGATAGTTATTCTGTGCAGCCTGAGACGCAGCCAGCTTGAGATTCTGGTTCTCGGTCTGGAGGTCGGACAGTTTGCTCTGCGTCAGGAAGTCAAGGATTGCGCGGCTGTTGGCGTTGGCATTGTCGATGATGTCGCGTGTAGCGTTCTGCACAGTGTTGCGCGTGTCACACGCCTGCGCCGCCATGTCGTAGCGCACCTGCGCAATAGCCGCGCGATTCTCGCAGCAGCAATTTGCGGCCTGCATCTGCATGGCGTTGAGCTGCTGCATAAGCGCCGCCTGCTGGTTGCTGCGGGAAAGCTCGGCCTGTGCAAAGCCGTTTGCCATCGCCATGTTGGTGCCGTTGACAAGCTGCGCCTGCTGGTAAAATCCGTCGCAAAGGCCTTGATTTACACTGTCGATCTTGCGCTCGACATTAGCAAAATCAGAGGTCAGCACATAGCCGTCGACCACGCCGCCGGGATTGCCGGCGTTGTTCCCCCAGCCGTTGCCGCCCCAGCCAAAGACAGCAAAAATGAGGAAGAGAATAATGAGCCATGCGCCGTCACCGCCCCAGCCGAAACCGCCACCGCTATTGGTAGGCTGCACCGGCATGGTCAGCATGGGAGCGCCGCCATCGGAAAGAGACATAGTATCACTCCTTTGAAAGATTTTTATTCATCAAATCGTGGCCACGATAAGATTTCTGTAAATAAGCAAACTCTTTGCTAATTTGTTTGCTTACTGCATCAGACTTTGAAACTGCTTTGCCATCTGCTGAATCTGGTTGAGCTGCTGCTGGTTCAGCTTACCGCTTTGCAAGAGCTTTTCGACCTCCGCTTTGGGGTCTCCCTTGAAATTCGCTTTGAATTGCTGAAACTGCTGCATCATCTGCATAAATCCGTTCCCTCCGCCGAGCGCACCGAAAAATGGATTATTCATCGTCTTCGTCCTCCTCGACCTTGCGTTTCTTTTTGTCCTTTATTTCGCCCACAAGCGCAGCCAGCGCGTCAAACTCTTTACGGGTGACAAATTCCGTGCCATTTTCTTGTGGAGCCGTTCGGGGCGTTTCTGCGCGTTCTACGAGGTCGTAAATCTTAAGCGTTGGCTTGCCGCTTGCATCCGCCTGCTTGAGATACACAGTCGGCGCGGTAGAATCCCACAACGCCACAGCGGAGTTGGGTGCGATGAGATAACCCCTTGCCTCCTGCTCGCCGCTTACCCACTGCACGCCGCCCTGTGCGATAGGGTTCTGTTGCACTGGCTGCGACATGGGCTGCTGCATGGGCTGCATCTGTGGTTGCTGCATCTGTCGCATCTGCATGAGGTTGTCCGCCATCGGCTGCGGATAATAGGGGTTGAAATAGGGATATGCCATGTTCATTCCTCCGTTTCTTTGACCCAGTAATAAAGCGGGATTTCGTTCTCGCTGTTCCAGCTGTCATAGATCACGCCGTCTTGCACGCACACTACATGTCCAGAGAGCGCGAGAATATACGTCCCGCGTGGGTGATCGTCGGAGAACTTACCAGCCGTGTAGCAGTCTGGGCAGGTGTCCGGTATGATATAACGCCGATACCCAAGCGACCGAAGATACGCGCCCCAACAGGCGTTTGCATTGGGAAGATCGCCGTCTAAGTACCCCTGTATACAGAGTGCCAAATAGACCTCGCCCCAGTCCTTTCCGGTCGCCTTGCAGATCGCGCGCACGGTGCAGTCCGACACGTTGCGCCCGTTTGGATTTGGATTGAAATATCTATACATGAAAAAGCTCCGCGAAGTAGACGTAAGTGCGCAGCTCGTCAGGATCAGGAAACAGCGTCAAAATGTCCATCGCCATTTGCTCGGTAAATCCACAAGCTAAAAGTCGTTCGTACATTTCGCACCTCCTTTTGTTGTCTCAATGATAACGAAAAAGAGACCCCGCAAAGAGCCTGAAAAAGGTCTTTGTAGGGTCT
>OBLI01002838.1_pt1 | contig 14101 bp, 9 predicted proteins | sample 1519701 | NCBI WGS metagenome assembly OBLI01 (sample SAMEA3663005, study PRJEB22513) | pig gut metagenome | biome: pig gut; feature: pig-associated habitat; material: faeces | place: France | collected 2012 | reverse complement strand
TATAGACGATGTCGTTGACATACTCCTGTACGCTGTAGTTGACCGACGATTCGGAGTTGCTGCTCCGTGTGCCATCGTAGTCCACGCCCAGTCCGCCGCCGCAGTCTACAAATTCGATGCCGAAGTTCATTTTCCGCAGCTGTACATAGTATTGTGCCATTTCGCGCAGTGCAATGCTGACGGTGCGGATTTTGGTTATCTGGCTGCCGATGTGGAAATGGATGAGCTTGAAGCAGTCGCGGAGTCCGAGTTCTTCGAGCATGTTGAGAGCCTGGAGGAGTTCGGTGCTGTTGAGTCCGAACTTTGAAGCATCGCCTCCGCTCTCTTCCCATTTTCCGGTGCCGCGGCTTGCCAGCTTGATGCGGATACCCAGATTCGGACGTACTCCGAGCTTTTCGGCCGTACGGGCGATGATGTCGAGTTCAGGTAGTTTTTCGATGACGAGGAAGACGCGTTTCCCCATTTTCTGCGCCAGCAGTGCCAGTTCAATGAAATTCTGGTCCTTGTGTCCGTTGCAGATGATGATGCTGTCGGAGTCCATGTTGGTGGCCAGTACGGCATGAAGTTCCGGTTTTGAGCCACATTCCAGTCCGAGGTTGTATTTTTTGCCATGCGAGATGATCTCCTCCACCACAGGCCGCATCTGGTTCACTTTGATGGGGTATACAATGAAATGCTCCCCTTTGTAGTCGTATTCCTTTTCTGCCTTTGCGAAGCATCCGGCAGTCTTTTCGATGCGGTTGTTCAGTATGTCGGGAAAGCGCAGTACGGGTGCCGTAATGTCGGCATTGCTGAGGTCTTCCATTACGTCTGCGAGGTCGATCTGCACGTCGTCCTTCTTAGGCCGCACAAAGGCATGACCTTTGTCATTGATGCCGAAGTAGTTGACTCCCCATCCTTTGATGTTGTACAGTTCTTCGGAGTCTTCGATTCTCCACTTTCTCATGGGCTGTCGTTGCGTTTTCTGTGTATATGCTTGGATGCGTGTGTGCTTGTGATGCGTGGGGGCGGATAGTGCCCCCATTCCTTTTCCATAGTTCCCTTCAGATAGGGTGTTCATGTACGGCAGTGATGTTCCGGTGTGGCCACCGCAGGGTGTCATGCCGTCTTTGTATCCAGATGTGCGGCAATCATTTCCACCACATCGTTGATTTTCTCGAAACTGTCGAGAATGTCTACGTTGATGATTGGTGTAGAAAACTTCACGTTCCGCCAGTTGTTTACGTACGAAGGCATCGAGTTCTTCCGGACTTTTTCCTGCTAATATGGGGCGGTTGCCGCGTGCCATGGCAAGGTGTGCCAGTATGGTTTCCGGTGCTGCCTTCATGTAGAAGGTCTGTGTGGTGGCGTTGAGGTATTCCATGTTGTCGGCCCATGTGGGTGTTCCCCCTCCGCAGCTGAGGACAATGTCTTCGAATTCCCCCACCTCATGGAGCATGTTCTGCTCCATGATTCTGAACTTCTCTTCTCCGTCTTCAGCGAAGATTTCCGGGATTTTCCGTCTATAGCGGTGTTCGATGTACCAGTCGAGGTCGTAGAATCTCAGTCCTGTCTTTTTTGAAAGGGCTTTACCGATGGTGGTTTTTCCTACGCACATGTATCCGATGAGGGCAATGCACTTCATTTCTTGCTTTTTGCTGCTGTGGCGGTTTTGCGCGTTCTGGTCTTCTTGGTTCCGCTCTTTGCCTTTTCGTTTTCGATAATGGCATGGCATTCCTCGAGTGTAAGTTCGCCGGCGCGCTCTGCCTGCTGTTTCGGGATATGGTAGTTGGTTCCGTTGAAGACGAGATAGGGCCCGAAGCGTCCGTCCCGGATCTCCAGTCCCGGTTCCTCATCGAATTTCTTCAGATGGCTCTTCTTTTCGGCTTCGCGGGCAGCCTCGATGAGTTCCACGGCACGTTCAATGCTGATGTTGTAGGGATCGTCGGCTTTCCCGAGCGAGGTGTATTTTCCTTTGAAGTAGATATAGGGACCGTAGTTTCCGGTGCCTACGCGTACCTCTTCGCCTTCATATTCGCCCACTGTGCGTGGCAGGCGGAAGAGAGAGAGAGCTTCTTCGAGGGTAATGGATGCGATGGACTGTGTTTTTGTCAGCTTGGCGAAGCGCGGTTTCTGGCCGTCGCTGTCGTCGCCGTTGCCAATCTGCACCATGGGTCCGAAGCGTCCGATTTTCACGCTGACGGTCTTTCCGCTTTCAGGGTCTGTTCCCAGTTCGCGTTCTCCCACCTTGTGGTCGGTGCGTTCGGCAATGACGGCTTCTACAGCAGGGTTGAAGTCGGCATAGAAATGCTGTATCAAATCGCTCCACACTTCGTTTCCCTCGGCGATGTTGTCGAATTCCTGTTCCACATTCGCCGTGAAGTTGTAGTCCAGGATCTTGGGGAAGTGGTCGACGAGGAAGTCTGTGACGATGACACCCACGTCGGTGGGGACGAGGCGTCCGCGGTTGCTTCCTACGTTCTCTTCGCGTTTGCCGTGCTTGATTTCCCCCTTGCTGAGTGTAATGACGCTGTAAGCGCGTTTGGTCCCTTCATTCTCTCCCCGGCGTACATACTCGCGTTGCTGTATGGTAGAGATGGTCGGTGCATAGGTGGAAGGGCGTCCGATGCCCAGTTCCTCAAGTTTGTGTACAAGTGCGGCCTCGTTGTAGCGCATGGGAGGTTGCGTGAAGCGTTCGGTAGCGGCAATCTCTTCGCAGCCGATGTGCTGTCCTTCGGCCATGGGGGGGAGCAGGCGTCCTTCATCGTTCTCTTCGCCTTCCTGTGTGGTTTCGCGGTAAACACGTAGGAATCCGTCGAAGCATACCACTTCGCCCGTTGCACTGAATTCGTGTTCCGTGCCGTCGATGGCGATGGTCACCGTGGTCTTTTCGAGTTCGGCATCGGCCATCTGGCAGGCGATGGTGCGCTTCCAGATGAGGTCGTATAATTTACGCTCCTGAGGCGTACCGTTGATTTCTGCGTTTCTGAGGTCTGTGGGTCGTATGGCCTCGTGTGCTTCCTGTGCCCCCTTGCTGTGTGTATGGTAGTTGCGGCGTTTGTGGTACGCTTCTCCGGCAAGTTCCTTGATGACGGGGCCTGCTGTATTGAGGCAGAGGTCGGAAAGGTTTGTAGAGTCGGTACGCATGTATGTGATAAGACCCGCTTCGTATAGGGTCTGTGCCACGCGCATGGTAAGTGAAACGGGGAATCCGAGTTTGTGTGCCGCTTCCTGCTGTAGTGTGGAGGTGGTGAACGGTGGTGCGGGGAAACGTTTTGTGGGACGTTTCTGTATGCTTTTTACGGTGAAGGTCGCCCCCTTGCACTGTTCCAGGAATGCTTCGGCCTGTGTTGCATTGCTGAAGTTTGTGGCCAGTACCGCCTTTAGGTTTGCAGGCTGTCCGCTGGCATCCGTGACGGTGAAGTTCGCGGTGACGCGGTAACTACTTTCGCTTATGAAATTCATGATTTCTCGTTCGCGTTCCACGATGAGCCGTACGGCGACACTCTGTACACGCCCTGCCGAGAGGTTTGGCTGTACCTTCCGCCAGAGCACCGGGCTGAGTTTGAATCCTACCAGGCGGTCGAGCACTCGGCGTGCCTGCTGTGCATTTACCAGGTTGAGGTCAATGGTTCGGGGATTCTGGATGGCGGCGAGGATGGCGGGTTTCGTGATTTCGTGGAAGACAATGCGCCGTGCATTGGCGGGGTCGAGGTTGAGCACCTCTGCCAGATGCCAGCTGATGGCTTCTCCTTCGCGGTCTTCATCGGATGCCAACCATACGGCATCGCTCTTCTTGGCTTCGGTGCGGAGGCTCTCCACTACGTTGCGCTTGTCTGCGGGGATTTCGTATTCAGGGGTAAAGGTTTCAAGGTCAATGCCGAAATTTCTCTTCTTCAGGTCGCGGATATGTCCGAAACTTGACATCACTTTGTAGTCTTTGCCAAGGAAGCGCTCGATGGTCTTGGCTTTCGCAGGGCTCTCTACAATCACTAAATTCTTTTGCATGATGTTTGGGGGAGGGGGAAGTTGGGGAAGCGGATGTATTTCCTTTTTTGTTTTTCAGACATTTCCTCTCATTACGTTCCTTCTCCATAACGCTATGAGGGCAGAATGCGGGGGCAAAATTACGTTGTTTTGGATTAAGATGCAAGTTTTCGGCACGAAAAAAAACGTCCTTTCCCGTGTGTCTACTCCTCTTATATATATATATAAGAAAAGTGTGGTTAATTTTCGGAAAGGTATGCTTTCGCGACATTTTGTCCTTCAGTGGTCTTCGGTTTTCAGCATATGCCGAGTGCTTCGTTCTCAGCGCGAGCATTAGAAATCGCATCGGCACTTCCATGGCTCTAAGTCAATTCCCTGTCTGTTTATACTCGTCCGAAACACCTTGAAAGCGTGTCATGCCTATATTCTCCCTGTAATATACGTCATATATCGCTGTTTTTCCGTATTTTTGCTGCAAATTGCAGGATTATCCCTGCAGGAGTCAGAAAAAAGCTATGGATACATATATCAAAAAAGGCAATCATGCGTTTCGCGACGTGGTGGTTTATGAATATGTTGACAAGGCCTTTCTGATTCCGCTTGTCGCCCCAATCAGACAAGTAAACGGCGAAGATGGCAGCCTATTCGGGCGTAATGCGCCTTGCGGGTGTCAATTCCGGTCGAGCTACGAAAGTAGCCGGCATACTTGCCAAACAGCACATTTCCGCGAGAAACAATAAGGATTGGGGGCGGGCACCATACCGGGTGTCCGCCCCCAATCTTTTGGTCTCCACATGCCTGCTTCATCTCTCTCTTCTATGTGCGTACTGCCACAGTTTCTCTCTGATTCTGGTCAGTGCAACAAGTGTCAGAGCAGGGCTAAAGCCGCATCTTCTGCGGCTTCCATGATTTCGCGCTCTCCCGGCCCCTTGTCGTTGATGCCCACCAAGTGCAGAATGCCATGGATGACTACGCGATGAAACTCCTCATCGTAGCTTTTCCCTAAATCTTCCGCATTTGATTTCACCGTGTCGAGACTGATATAGAGGTCGCCGGACAGGATGTCGTGGGCACAATAGTCAAAGGTGATGATGTCGGTATAGAAATCATGGCTGAGGTATTGGCGGTTGATAGCCAGGATTTCTGCGTCAGAGCAAAAGATATAATTGATGTTGCCTACCCTTTTGCCGTAATGCTTCGCCACTTTTTCTATCCATGTTGTGATTTCCGCAGCGTTCATCTGTGGCATCAGGGTGCTGTAGGAATTGTATGTAATCATTTTTCAAAATACTGTTTTCCGGCAGGTCAGTCCACCTTTATCCTTGTCCATCCCGGACAAATATGAGGAACGTCAGCCCCGTTGAACCATATTTCAGGAGCGATGACCGTGCCGTCAGCGTGTGGAGACAGCCATGCTCCCCACCAGCTGAAGGTGCTGTTGCAGATGATGTGATGGCGGCAGTGGCTCATAAGCATCATGTCCTGCCAACTGTCGTTGCCCGTATTGGCATCCACATAAGTGGCATCAGGTATGCGCAGATTCTCCTTCACCCAATCCATGTCGTCCGAGAAGATGTAGAAGAATGCCGCAGGGTCAGTGGAGAGTATGGTGTTTATGGCACGCTGATAGTAGTTCAGTCCGCAGACGCTGCCCGTTGATTTCCAAAATTTTGGCAACAGATAATCTCCGCGTCTGATGTGGAGCGATACGGCGTGGGCATCCGCATCTATTTTCTCCACTATGGCGCGGCTGGCATCGTTGATGGTGGCCATATTGAAGGTGAATTGCTGTCGTACCAGAGGTTACATGTGTCGTCGTGTTTGGTGGAACGTCAGGTTGCTGGTTTATCCCATGACCAGACGTTTGAGATATTTGAAGGGATGAAGCGTGTGGTAGATTGTCCAGGCGTGGAGCTGCCGCCGCTTGTATGACCAGGGGAGTTTCGTTCGGCTTTTGATGATGTTCTGTCTTATTTGTTTGATGGTCTCGTCTTTAAACCAGTCTTTGTTTACCTCATACATATTTGAGCGGTCTGTCACGTGGAGGAACAGGCAGAGCAGACAGAGCTCGAACTCTGCGTTTGTCTCGCCCAGAAGTTTGTAGGCCTTATAGATGTTCTTGAGCGAACGGGCTGAATGTATGGGTGAATGTCTGTACTTCTTCTTGATGGGAATATCTGGCTGTCTATGGTAGTAACAATGGCCCGTAAGCATTGTGATGCTGTTGATGCGTTTGAAGCAGCGCAGCATATACTCCGTGTCTTCACCCAGCTTCTGCGCTGTCTGGAATTTCATGCCTTCCACACAGGAGCGTCTGATGATTTTGGCGGTTACCAACCGGAGAAGTAACAGGTGGAGCTGTTGTCCCACTTTTTGGGGAATGTCCTCTCCTGTAGCGTTCAGATTAACCGTCTCGAGGGGGATGATGCGTCCGTCGGAATAGGTTTCTGCCACTTCCAATAAGATCATGTCGGCATCAGTCTCTTCTACGGCGGCAAGATAGTTGGGCGAAATCGTGTCGTCGGCATCGATGAAGGTAATCCATTGCCCTCTTGCCAGCCTCAGACCTTGGTTTCTGGCTTTGGAGACGCCTCCTTTCTTTTGATGAATCACTTTGATGCGCGGGTCGCGAGCGGCATATTCATCGCATATCGCGCCTGATCGGTCGATGCTTTCATCGTCAATCAGCAGGAGTTCGAAGTCTGTAAAGGTCTGTCCGAGAATGCTGTCAAGACAAGCCGGCAGGTACGCTTCAGCCTGATAGACCGGCGTGATGATGGAGATGGTAGGGGAGTTCATGAGTCAATGTTTTTTTGTTTCAACAGTCATATTCTTTTATCAGGCTTTTGCACCGTGAGGCTCTCCCATGATGTGCTGACAGATATGCAGGATGATGTGGCTGTCGGCTGATGAGAATTTTCTGGCAAAGAGCCGGTCGGAGCCGATAAGCTCCTCGAAATCTTTGTCTTGCCACGTGTAGGGACTGCCGCGTTGCCAGTCGATTTTCCGTGCATTCCCTTCTGCTGTCTGGGCGATGCGGTCTTTGAATGGCGAAGCCATGAGCAGTGTCTGGACGAACAGCTCATCAGGGCAGAGTGTAAAGCGGAAACGTCTGAGGTCAGACGAGTGCCGCCGGCTGACGAGGTATTCGCAAAACCCCTGCGTGATGCTGATCCAGTTGGAGCCCTTCCGGATGTTGGCGATGGGCTTGCGCCGGATGTGTAGTGCCTTCTGCAGTCCTAGGATGATGTTGCGGCTCAGTGTCAGCAGGGCCTGGTGTGCGTCTTTCTGCCGCTTCTTCTGGTCGTTGAAGAAATAGTAGTACATTGTCCGCTTCCGGCATTCTGGGGCATGAACCGCTTCGGGCAGATATTCCACAAACTCCAGTCCGCCGTTCTTTTCGAAGAACCGGTGTATCTCGTCTTGGCTTTTCAGCGGCAAGTCAACGCCCGATAACAGATGGTAGTAGGCGTACGGTCCGTTCCTGAGGGCCGTCTCGAAGAGCAGCAGTTCTGTTTCTACCTGGCTGAAGTTGCCCCAGCGGGTTTCAACGGGCTGTTGGATGCGGTGTATGGGTGAATGGCGGAGGCGGAGGGCATCCGCCTGCTGCATCAATGCCGTTGCACGGCGGTCAATATGCAGATAGATATCGTTTCGTTCATCGTCAAGCATGGTGAGGAGAGTATGTAGAATCTCCCATTCATTGTGCGCGATGATGAGGTACGCATGTTTCATAGGACGGGAATGCTGGCGGCTGGCGTATTATGGCATGGTTCTGAAAAAGTCTGGCATCGTATTGTCTTTGTAGAGATAGCCTTCGCGTTCGAGTTTGTCGAGGCAGTTTGTGCCGGCCACTCGGTCATATTCCTCCTCCAGCTTTCCCTTTTTGTAGAGATCATAGAAGTATCTCCAGTGTCGTCCGCCGTGTTTTCCCTGATGTGTCTCCAGCTCTTTGCCGCCGTTGATGGCCTTTCTCATAAAGTGCTGTCTGCCGCGGCAGTTGTAGTGATAGATGCGAATGTCTGCCATCTTGCGGCAGAAGGGGAACATCGCCACTTTGTGGTTGCCGAATGATATTTGGATGTAGCCTGCTGTGCGATGTGCCACCTTCGGTCTGCATTGGTTGAAGATGGTGAAACGGGAGAGAGGGAAGCGTTCGGCATCATCCACTGGCCTGATGATGCGGTTCCACTCCTGTAGTGGTTCCCCCTCTTCCGGATAGACGTTTGAGAGCTGGCAGCGCAGGACGTTGTGCAGACCGGCGGCCGCCATTGCATCTTTCAGACTTCCCGATGGTGCATACCAGAACTCATCGGCATCGGCATTGATGACCCAGTCTGCATCATGTTCGCGCTTCGCCATCCAAATCATGCGGTCCACCCATTTCTTCTGTTCGTAGCCTGATGCTGTCTCTCTGATGTATGCTTTGATCCATCCCTTTTTTACGTAGTGTTCGATGATTTCCGGCGTATTGTCTGAAGAGTTGTTGTCAGTGACGATGAAGAAATCCACCCCCATGGCGCGGTGGAAGCGCAGATTGGTCTCCAGGATGTCTGCCTCATCTTTTACCAAGAGCGTCATGCCCAGTCGAATGTTTTTCTTAGGGAAAAAGAATTTGGGGGTTTCGGTGATGGAGAGTGCGGCTTTCTGGGCTAAGTAGGCTATACGTTTCAAGAATGGGGATGGGCAGGGAGTATTGTTGTTTTTCATGGGTAGGGAGTATTGTCGTTTTTCAGAACAGGTATCCTTGTCCGGGTTCACGGTGTCCGACGTAGTCGCGTCCGAGATGTTCGTAGGCCAGGTCGGTGACTTCGCGTCCGCGTGGTGTGCGTCGGATGAAGCCTTCTTTGATGAGGAATGGTTCGTAGACCTCCTCTACGGTTCCGGCATCTTCACCGATGGCCGTGGCAATGGTGGTGATGCCTACGGGTCCTCCTTTGAACTTGTCGATGATGGTAGTGAGAATCTTGTTGTCGATTTCGTCGAGGCCGTACTTGTCAATGTTGAGTGCCTCGAGGCTGAAGCGTGCGATTTCGGTGTTGATGTCACCGTTTCCCTTCACCTGTGCAAAGTCTCTGACGCGACGGAGCAGCGCATTGGCGATACGTGGCGTGCCGCGGCTCCGTCCGGCGATTTCAGCCGCTGCTTTGGGGTCGATGCGTACGCGGAGGATATTTGCCGAACGTGCGACGATGGAGGTCAGCGTTTTGGCATCGTAGTATTCGAGGTGCATGTTGATGCCGAAGCGTGCGCGGAGTGGGGCAGTGAGGAGTCCGCTTCGGGTTGTGGCTCCGACGAGGGTGAAGGGGTTGAGGTCGATCTGTATGCTCCGCGCCGCCGGACCTTTGTCAATCATGATGTCGATGCGGTAGTCTTCCATGGCCGAATAGAGGTATTCCTCCACTACAGGGCTGAGGCGGTGGATTTCGTCGATGAAGAGTACGTCGTTCGGTTCGAGCGAGGTGAGGAGTCCGGCCAGGTCGCCAGGTTTGTCGAGCACCGGTCCGCTGGTGAGTTTGAATCCCACCCCGAGTTCGTTGGCGATGATGTTCGACAGTGTGGTTTTTCCCAGTCCGGGAGGACCGTGCAGAAGGGTGTGGTCGAGTGGTTCGCCGCGCATCCGTGCTGCTTCGACGAAGACTTTCAGGTTTTCCACCACTTTTTTCTGTCCTGTGAAGTCGGAGAAAGAGAGTGGGCGCAGTGCATTTTCAAAGTCGCGTTCCGAGCTGGTCGGTTTGTTCTGCGTGCTGCGTATGTCGAAGTTGTCTTGCATCTTGTGTTTTGTGGTTTGTCGTAGTGTGTGGGCGGTCTGCTCCGGTGGGGGCAGGGCATGTGGAATCGGAGGCGTTGCCCGGTTCGGAAACGGTTTTCCGTCAGTTGTGCAAAGATATGTAAAAAAACGGAATCCGACAAATGTCAGACTCCGTTTTATATGAATTTCATTACATGGTCCCGGCAGGTACGTTCCTGCCGTTGCAGATGTAATTATGCGAGGCTGTTGACGTGGAGCATGAGGCTGCTCTTGATGTTCGATGCCTTGTTCTTGTGGATGGTGTTGTTCTTTGCAAGCTTGTCGAGCATTTTCTGCACCTTGGGGAGGAGGGCTACTGCCTCAGCCTTGTCGGTGGTAGCACGGAGTTTGCGAACAGCATTGCGCATCGTCTTGGCATAGTAACGGTTGTGGAGACGGCGTGCGGCGGTCTGGCGGATGCGCTTTACAGATGACTTGTGATTTGCCATTGTTTCTTTAGGGGAATTATTCCTTTTTTGGGAAAATGATACAAATAGATAAGTGTGTGGTTTGTTGGGGATTCCAGCTGGGCTTAGCAAGGAGGAAAATGGGCGTCATCCCGACGCTACGCGCTTTGCTCAAGCTGTCTGTCCACGCGCGCATCACATGTTTATAACGTAAAAAAGAGAAAAACCAGCGTGCTGTGCGAAGGCCCGCTAAATTTTTCACCTTTTTCCGTCAGGGCATTTCAATCTGTTTGGTTGATGGCCCATGTGTGCAAACTTTTGCAAGTTTTGTAGTCCCTAGGGGAATCGAACCCCTCTTTAGAGAATGAAAATCTCTCGTCCTAACCGATAGACGAAGGGACCATCACATAATCTTGTCCGCATTGCCTTACCGTTCGGTGTGGCGTTGTGGCCGATTTGCGAGTGCAAAGTTAGGGCGTTTTTCTTTTTCTTCAAAGCAAAGTGAACTAAAAAGTTTGAAAAAATGCCTGAATTACATCAAAATTGCAAAGCCGACGTCATAAAATCTTCATGTTAACTCCTGTCTTATGCCTTTGACAGGGCTTTGGGCCTGTAGAAGTTTTTTGTGCATTTATGTAAAGAAAATCCCCTTTGTGCCCTATGCTGTCCGGAATTTATCGTTATTTTTGCCGTAATTTTCCGTAGGTCTGCATCCGGTGTCGGGAGACTTCCTTTGTTCCCCACCGTGTGTACCGTGTAATATTATATATGACAGAAACTCATCAGATTCTTGTCCTCGGTTCTACGCGTTACGGCACAGACCGCCTGTTGGTGCGTGCCCTCTCGCGTACTTCCGGCCGTGTGACGCTCTCCCTTCCCCTCACCCGTAGCCCGCGTTCACCGATGCGAGTCAGCCTTTTCCGTCCCCTTGCCCGTCTTGAGGTCATTTGGGACGCCTCGCCTACCGCCACTGTTTTTCGTCCGCGTACGGTGCGCGTCGTGGAGCGTCAGGATTCCATTATGGCCAGTCCCGCCAAGATGGCCATCGCCATGTTTCTGGCCGAGTTCCTGTCCTATGCCACTCTTGAGGGAGATTTCGGCGATGTCTTCTTCGATTATGTGTCCAGTGCCGTAGCATGGCTTGACGCCTGTCCTTCGGACTACGCCAATTTTCATATTGTTTTCCTTTTCCGTCTTACCAGATTCCTGGGAATCCAGCCAGATTGGGACGAACTCAAAGGCGAGGGACGTTATTTCGACCTTAAAGAGGCGGTGTTCACCGATAGCCGTCCTGCTCATGGAGCCTGTCTTGAGGGCGATGATGCCCATGCCGCCCGCCAGTTGGCGCGTATGAATTTCTCCACCATGCATCTGTTCCGCCTCTCCGGTTCGCAGCGTACGGCCATTCTCCGTCGGCTTGTGAGTTTCTATCGCCTGCATTTTCCCGGCTTCCCTCAGTTGAAGAGTCTCGATGTGCTCGAGACGGTCTTCGGCTGACGCCTCTTGCTGCCTTTGGCTTCCGGACGAGGAAACAAGGTTGCTCTGTGGTGGACGTGCCGGAAAAGGATGGTCCCGTGCCGGAGTGTGCAATTTTTTTTCAGCATCATTCCCGGCACCGTTTTCCTGCTTTAGGGGGTGCCGTTATCGACCCGAGAAGGGGCGCGGAAGCCACTACGCCTTGTCCCGTCCCTGAATATGGCAAAATAGGAGCATTTTCTGTTTTTGCCTTGTTTTGCCTGTGTTTTTCGCCGTTTTCCGGTCGGAAAAGCAGAAAGTACGGACTTCTTCGAGGCAAAGTTCCGATGTTTTACCCCAAAAGTACGGATGTTTCTGCCCGAGAAGTCCGGTCTTTTACCCTTTCCGTAGCCCAATTTTTCTGCCTTTTGCCACGTTTTCTGATGATTTAACGGCAAAAAATGCCGATAGTCTTGGGAAATGTCAATAAAAAGATTGCAGTAAATGTTAGGTTTAGATTGCAAAAGTGCAGAAAAGGACCAAAAATTCTCTCTGGAAGCGACGCTGTGCGTTGTCAAGATTTTTGTAGATTTTCATTCTGTTCAGTACCCTTTTGCATGCTCATTTTTGCGTCTGAAAACTCAGAGTGTGCAATTTGTTTTCTCCCCTTTTCTGTGTCCGTTATTCACTGTGCTCCGCGAATTCCCGCTTTTGCAATGCCACCGTCCGGTCCTGATATGTTCAAGTGGTGCGGCTGAAGCAGGCTGGAAGGTGCATTTGAGCGGCGTAATCTTCCGGCAACCTGTCCGGAAAAGCGGACGACGTGTGCCAAAAAGTCAAATATTATACTGAAATTTTGGCATAAAAAGCTGTATATTAGTTTGTTAATATGTAATTTCGTCATGATTTCCTGCCATGGATATCGCATTGACTCCTTTGGCAGGTGGTTTGCACCACGTTCCGGACGAAAGACCATTTCGGAGACACTCCGATAGCCTTGGTCTTGGAATAATCATGTCAAATCTTTCATTTATCATCATATGAACACCACGAACAGAACACCACAGAGAAACGACGAGGAATCGGCACTCAAGCAGTTTGCCATAGACCTTGTGGGTGAAGCCCGCGAGGGACGTCTCGACCCCGTCATCGGGCGCGACGAAGAGATACGCCGTGTGTTGCAGATTCTTTCGCGTCGTACGAAAAACAACCCCATCCTTATCGGTGAACCGGGAACGGGAAAGACGGCCATCGTTGAAGGTCTTGCCCAGCGTATCGTCCGCGGTGACGTGCCCGACAACCTCCGCGACAAGCGTGTCTACTCACTCGACATGGGAGCCCTTGTGGCAGGTGCCATGTACAAGGGACAGTTCGAGGACCGTCTGAAGAGCGTTGTCCGTGAGGTCACCGAAGCCCAAGGTGGCATCATCCTCTTCATTGATGAGATCCATACCCTTGTGGGGGCCGGAAAGAGCGACGGAGCCATGGATGCCGCCAACATCCTCAAGCCTGCCCTCGCCCGAGGTGAGCTCCGAAGCATAGGTGCCACTACCCTTGAGGAATACCAGAAATACTTCGAGAAGGACAAGGCCCTCGAACGCCGTTTTCAGACGGTGATGGTCGACGAGCCCGCTCCCGAGGAGGCCATAAGCATCCTCCGAGGTCTGAAGGAAAAGTACGAAAACCACCATCGTGTGCGTATCCAAGACGATGCACTGATAGCCGCCGTCACCCTTTCGCACCGCTACATTGCCGACCGTTTCCTTCCCGACAAGGCCATTGACCTTATGGACGAGGCTGCTGCCAAACTCCGTATGGAGCGCGATTCGCAGCCCGAGGAGCTCGATGAAATCTCACGCCGTCTGCGGCAGCTTGAAATCGAGCGCGAGGCCATTCGCCGCGAGAAGGAGGCCGCTGCCGACAGTGCCGCACAGGAGGCTCATACCGTCAAACTGGCACAGCTCGACGAGGAAATCCATACACTGCGCGATAAGGAACGGACCCTCAAACAGCAGTGGGAGGGCGAGCGTGCGCTGTTGCAGCAGATACAGCAGAAGAAAGAGATTATCGAGACGCTGAAGTTCGATGCCGAGCGTGCTGAGCGCGAAGGCGACTTCGGACGTGTGGCGGAAATCCGCTACGGTCGCCTCAAGGAACTCGAACAGAGCATCCATGCCCTGGAAGAGGAACTTCATAAATGCCAGGGTGCAGAAGCCATGGTGAAGGAAGAGGTGACGGCAGACGACATCGCCGACGTAGTGGCTCGCTGGACAGGCATTCCCGTCACCCGTATGATGCAGAGCGAACGTGACAAACTTCTTCATCTTGAGGACGAGCTCCACCGGCGTGTCATCGGTCAGGATGAGGCCATTGCCGCCGTAGCCGATGCCGTGCGCCGTAGCCGTGCCGGCCTGCAGGACCCGAAACGTCCCATCGGCAGTTTCATCTTCCTCGGTGCTACCGGCGTCGGCAAAACCGAGCT
>OBLI01002837.1_pt1 | contig 14103 bp, 14 predicted proteins | sample 1519701 | NCBI WGS metagenome assembly OBLI01 (sample SAMEA3663005, study PRJEB22513) | pig gut metagenome | biome: pig gut; feature: pig-associated habitat; material: faeces | place: France | collected 2012 | reverse complement strand
ATGCGAAAGCCAAACAAATATACTTCTAAAAGGCTCAGTTGGATAAGAGTAGAGTAGGTCGTAGAGTTCTTTTATTTTGCTATCTTCTAGTTCTACATCCACTTGATTATCAAACTTCGGTATTTCTATAAAGGCAGCTGGATTTGATTTTATAACTCCCCTTTGTGTGTATGGTTTAAATAGTGGTCTTAGTATATCTTTTATAGTCTTTGATGTCCTTGGGGCTACACCTAGTTCTAGCATGTAATTTACGATGTCTTGTAGTTGTTTTGTGGTGATTTCTGTTATAGGGGATTTTGAGAGTTTTTGATTAGATAGTATCCATTTGTTTGCTGCTGTGATGTATGAGTTTAGAGTATTTGATGCTAGTTTGCCCTTTTTTAGTTCTACATATTCACTCCACGCTTGTTCTAGTGTGGGAATTCTAATCTTTTCTTCTTTATGCGTGCATGTTTTTAGCTTTTTAAGCAAATCTTCTCGCTTAGAGGACACTTCTCTTAGTGCTTGTAAAAATGTAATTTGCTTAGAAAATGAAAAAGTCTTCTTGGTTTGTGTTCTTATACCACTGATATTTATACTTGTAATTCTTAATACCAATTTAAAATCTCTACTTAAATAAGTAGGTGCTTTTGTTATTTCTTTGCCACCAAAAAGGTTGTCGTTATTAACAAAATATATATTTCTACAATCTGCATTTTTAATGTTAATTTTAACTAAAATATCAGCCATTTTCTTTCTTTAAAAAATAAAATTAGGGTATACAGGGTACACATTAGGGTACACATTTTTATGTGAAATTATATATATTTATAGCTTAAGAAAAAATTAAGTAATAGCTAAAACAATGAAATATTCGTATTTTATAGAGAGTTATAAATAGTTATAATTTCTATAAAATACGGACTCAAAATCTGGTATGGGCAACCATGTGTCGGTTCGAGTCCGACCCGAGGCACCACGATATGGTAAAATCATACTTTCAAGTACTTTAAGAAAATTTTAAAAATAGATTTTGAAACTGACATTTACGATGAAAAAATCGTGCTTGTGTGGAGATAGGGAATTTAGAATTCTACGGAATTTTAGAATTTTAAGGAATTCTAGGGAATTCTAGAATTCCCTAGAATTATAGCTTTTCTTTGCCACACCCAAGGAAAAGTGATTTTAGCGTAATTTAATACCTAATTCATAGTTTATCCACATTTGAAGAAACATATTTTCCATATCTTTAGCAAAGGTAGCACTATCAAATAACGGCTGGATATGTTCTCTAGCATTAGCCCTAAACTCTGCTAGCTTTTCTCTGCCATCTGTGGCAAAATACACCGCTTTAGTAAAATATTCATCTATATCATTAGCTATAAACTCGCTCATATTAGCGTGTGTGAGTATGCTCTGGCCAAGTCTAGTAAGAAAGCTATTGCCTTTTAAGCCTAGCACAGGTGTTCCCATCATCATTGCTTCTGTTGAGGTAGTTCCACCAGGCCATGGGAATGGATCTAGTGCTAGATCTATTTCATTATAAGTATTTAATGTTTTATAGCGTGGAGTGGTAAACTCTAGTATGAGTTGCTCACTTTTTACGCCAAAGCGAGCGAACCATTCTCTTATACGATCTTTTTGGCTCTTATCAGTTAGCTGGCGATAGTTTAAAAATAATTTTGAGTTAGGCACAGCAAGCAAGATTTTCGCCCATAGAGCCACCACGCTATCGTTCATTTTGTAGATATTGTTAAAGCTACCAAAGGTGAAATAGCCGTTTCTTTGGTGTGGCGGAGTAGGGTCTATGGCTAAAAGTTCGTTGCTATTTATATCTGGAGGCATGGTGAAGTTCCACCATCTTGGCATATTAAATATTCTCTCGCTTACAACTTCTTGTTCGCTTGCTGGCGTTAAAATAGGATCGCCTACTATGTAATCTATCGTGCTTAGACCTGTGGTAAATGAGGCGCCAAGGTATGTAGCGCTCACTGGTGCTGGTTTGTAGGCATAAGCAGATAAAGCATTATAGCTAGTATGACCACTAAGATCTAGTAAAACATTTATAGCATCACCTTGAATTCTAGCTGCGATTGCTGCTGGGCTAATGCCTGCTATGCTTTGCCAGCTTGTAAAATGTGGCTTGATTCTAGCTGTTAGTGCATCTTCTCCATTTTGTGTGACATAAGCATAAAGCTCAAAAATATCTTTATCTATTAACTTTAAAGCACCTTCTAAAACATAGCCTACTGGATGACTTCTTAGATCGCCAGAGGTAAAACCTATACGAAGTTTTTTGCCTTGTTTTCGCAGATAGTCTCTAAATTTATTGCAATATTCAAGATTTGCTGTGATTGGCTGCGTTGCAAGATTATAATTTTGGTTTAAAAGGGAATTCTTGGAATTTTCACCAAAAATATTATTTATTCCAAATCTCTCACACCCCCAGCTATCATAGCTAAAGCGAGTTTTTGCTGCTACTATATCTCCGTATCGCTTGGCTAGTTTGTAGTTTTCCTTTTCATTTCTACCTTCTATATAGTGAAGAGTCCATAGCATACTACTTATTTGATCTTCATCTTCTAAAAGCAAAAATTCTTTGTCGTTTATATCTATATCTTTCTTTCCTGTTAGCTTTTTTAAGTCATCTATAATCTTTTGTCTTCTAAGTTCTATGAGTTTATTGCGACACTCACTCCATTTTTCATATTGGTTTGTGTTGTTGTAGCAACCAGCTAGTACTGATAGAGCCGCTTCATTATTAGGTTCATTTTTTAGCACTATATTTAGTTCATCAATAGCATCAAAATACTTACCTTTTTTTTCTAATATTTTAGCATTTAGCAGATGAATGTCGGTATCTTTTGATTCTAGTTTTTTTATTTTTTCTATTAGTTCGCTAGCTGTTTTTAGGGATTTATCACCACCTGTTTTTATAGCAATTTCAGCTTGCATTTTATAAGTATCTGCGTCAGCTTTATCTTCATTTACTAGCACTTCTAGTGCATTGAAAGCTTTGAGATATTCATTTTGTTTAAAAAATACTGTGCTTAGTTTTTTTAATGCATCTGCTTTAACGCTATCTATCATAGCTGCACGACTATAAAAATCTATTGCCGTGTTAGTATCGGCATTGTTTATAAAGCTACTAGTAAGTGCCATTGTAGCCTTAGCATCATCTGGGTAAAAGTAAAGCAGCGATAAAGCCGCATCGACTGCTAAATTAAATTTTTGGCTTTTAAACATTTCATTTGCACTATTTTTTTGCCTCTCTTTTTCTGCTTCGCTCATGTTTATGACATTTGCACTTAGCATAGTGGTGGTAGTAATAATGCTATTATAGAATTTCTTTTGATAAGGATGAATGTTTAACATCAAAGCCATGATATCTAGCTTTTTATCTGGTTCATTTTCTATACTTAAAAGCACCATTATAGCAGCTTTTAGCCTTTTGTTTATTTCTAAAGCTGTTTTTGCTAGTTTTACTGCTTCGTCTTTTTTATTTTCTTTTAGGTTTATGTAAGCTTCTAGGCTTGTTATTTCAGCGTTTTGGTGTTTATTTTGGGCTAGTTTTTTTGCTTTGGAAATCTCATTTTTTGCTGCGCTTAAATCGTCCTTAGAAACAGCGATATTAGCTAGAACAAGGTGGTTTTTGTAGTTTGGAAAAATCCCAGCTTTTTGTGCTAGCTCGTCTGCTTTTTGTAGGTTATTATCTACTAAGGCAAGAGCCGAGAGAACACGGTATTTTATGGCTTGGTACTGTGGGTCTTGTTCGCTTATGTTACCAGCAATTTCTATTAGAGTTTTTGCTTTTTCTTTGTTGTCCATATCAAAAGCTAACAATGCTAAAAATATCATAGCATTAGAATATAACTTTTGGATAGATGGATTAGGGTTTTGTGGGAGTGTGTAGGGAATTTTAGAATTCTCGCTTGGAATTTTAGAATTCCCGCTTGGAATTTTAGAATTCTCATCGGTGGCTTTGACAGCAGTGTCATCAGTGACAGCAACGGCTTTTATGCCTGCGTGATAAAACGCCACCAGCACGCAAGCAAGAGCATAAAATGGTTCTTTGTCACTTTCATAGCTTGTAACTCCATGTTCTAAAAACTGCGGCGCATAAGCAGCATTTGGGCTATATGCTCCAAAACTCTCACCCTTAAAATATGGATTTTGGTCTATGATGTGTTGTTCTGGTTTGGCACAAATATCAGCTAAAACCTGATGCGCTGCTAGCCTAAGAGCTGCATCATGGATGTTTTTTTCTCTTTCATTAGCTATAGCTAAAACACCATAGCTATCACTTTTTGCTCTTATTATCTCAAGGCTAAGTGGTGCATTAGTTACTATGGCTTTTGAGGCAAATTCTATTGCTTTTTGATTTTGTCTGTCGTTTAGTAGCAGCTGGGCGATACCAGTGAGTGCTCTTATATCATCATTTTTACTTGCTAGGACTTTGTTAAAAAGATTTAGTGCCTCTTGCGGGTTGCTAGCGATAAGCTTTTTGGCTTTATCTAAAAGTTCATTCATCTTTGCGCCTTTTTTTAAAATTTTAATGGCAAGTATATCAAAAAAACAAAAAAATGATATAATTCTTGCTATATTTTTGCAAAATTTAATATGCTTTTAAGCTTAAAAAAGGATTCAAGATGAAAGTGCTACTTTTGGCTGGTGGTTTTGGCACTAGACTTAGTGAGGAAACCGATATCAAACCAAAACCTATGATTGAGATTGGTGGAAGACCTATACTTTGGCATATAATGAAGATTTATTCGCATTATGGATTTAATGATTTTGTCGTGCTTTTAGGCTACAAAGGCTATTATATAAAAGAGTATTTTGCTAATTATTTTTTGCACCGTAGTGATGTTAGAATTGATCTAACAAATAATAAAATGGATATTTTAAATACCTCTAGTGAGCCTTGGAAAATCACGCTAATCGATACTGGACTTGATGCTATGACTGGTGCTCGTGTGAAAAAAGCAAAGCGCATAGTAGGCGATGAGCCATTTATGCTTACTTATGGCGATGGCGTAGCAAATATAGATATAAAAGCGCTTTTGGAATTCCACAAGAGTCATGGCAAGCTTATGACTATGACATCAGCGCAACCAGATGGTAGATTTGGTGCTTTAAATCTGGGTGAAAATGATCAAGTTTTAGAATTTAAAGAAAAACCAAAAGGCGATGGTAGCTGGGTAAATGCTGGATTTTTCGTATGTGAAAATGCTGTGTTTGACTATATAGCAGATGGCGATGATGTAACCTTTGAGCAAGAACCACTCATGAATCTAGCAAAAGATGGAGAGATTTTTACCTACAAGCATCATGGTTTTTGGCAACCTATGGATACTTTAAGAGATAAAAATAAGCTAAATGAGCTGTGGAATTCCAAAAAAGCACCTTGGAAGGTGTGGTAGAATTTTGCTTTTTAAAAAAATATAGCTATAATTTTCTTTTTTAAAAACAATATTAAATAAGCGAGACTTAAATGGCAAAATTAGATGAAGCAAAAGAGCGGCTTGGGCTACTAAAATTTTGGCTTGGTGCATTTGTGGCTTGCTTTGTAGGTATCGGTGCTTGGTGCGCTACAAATTACAAGCTTTTTAGCGATGCGTATTTGCTTTTTGTTCTATCAGCTTTGGCTGAAATTGTGCTTCTTTATTTGATTTATAATTTAAATAAAGAAACTAAAAATATATTAAAAGAAATTAGAGATTTAAAAAAATAAGGATTTAAAATGCTTGGGTATGTTTTACTTATTATTTTTGTTTGTGGGCTGCTTTTTATCGGACATAGTGCGTTAAAGTCGGTTCAAACAAACTAGATTCTCATAAGTAAAAAGAAATCAAATGCTAGAATTTTACAAAAATAAAAAAGTATTTATTACAGGGCATACCGGTTTTAAGGGTGCTTGGCTAGCTAGAATTCTACTTTTGGCTGGTGCTGATGTAGCTGGATATGCGCTAAAAGCCCCCACAAATCCAAAAAGGAGAAAAAATGCAAAATCCAAACCTAGAATATCATAAAGAAAAACTAGCCCAGATCATCAAAGATATAGACGAAGGCAAGGCTAAAATGTATAGCTTTGAAGAGGCTAAAAAGCTTATGGATGAACACTCAAAAGAGTTAATAAAAAAATATAGCGCAAAAAAAGCAGTCAATGAAAATTAAGCTTAATAATTTATTTTTGAGTGCTTTAAAAGATATTAAAGAATTTATCGCGCTTGATAGTTCTTTTTATGCGCAAAAATTTAACGATGATGTTTTTACTAAAATAGAGACTCTTTCATTTATGCCAAAAAAGTGCCGAAAAAGCGTGATTTCAAGTGATGAAAATGTAAGGGATTTGATTTTTAAGGGTTATGTTATAACTTTTAGAATTTCGCAAGATTGTATAGAAGTATTGTATATTTTCAAAGAAAATGAACCGAAATTTAGGTTTTAAAGGCTTTAAATGTTTAATCATTTTTATAAAAATAAAAAAGTATTTATTACAGGGCATACCGGTTTTAAGGGTGCTTGGCTAGCTAGAATTCTACTTTTGGCTGGTGCTGATGTAGCTGGATATGCGCTAAAAGCCCCCACAAATCCAAGCCTTTTTGAGTTAAGTCAAACTAGCAAAGATATGAACTCAATCATTGCCGATATAAGAAATAAAGATGAATTAGAAGCTAGAATTTTGGAATTCCAACCTGATATCATTTTTCATCTTGCCGCTCAGCCACTTGTAAGGGCTAGTTATAGCGACCCAGTATATACATATGAAACAAATGTAATGGGCACGGTAAATATAATGGAAGCCCTAAGAAAGTGTGCTAGCGTAAAATCATTTATAAACATAACCACTGATAAAGTCTATAAAAACAAAGAATGGCTTTGGGGATATAGAGAAGATGAAGAGCTTTGTGGCTTTGATCCTTACTCAAACTCAAAATCATGCTCTGAGCTAGTAACTTATAGCTATAAAAACTCATTTTTTGCTGATGATAAAGTAGCGATAAGCACAGCTAGAAGTGGAAATGTAATAGGCGGTGGTGACTACTCAGCTGATAGAATAATCCCTGATTGTATTCGCGCTATAAAAGCAAATAAAAATATTGAGCTTAGAAATCCAAACTCTACTAGACCTTATCAGCATGTTTTGGAGTGTTTAAGTGGATATTTGCTACTAGCGATGAAGCAATATAGCGATAAAAGTCTAGCTAGTTCGTATAACTTCGGTCCTGATGATGGCTCATGTGTAAGTACTGGAATGCTAGCTAGTTTATTCTGCGATGCTTGGGGCGATGGCGCAAAGTGGATAAGTGTAGAGCAAAAAGACGCTCCACATGAAGCAAATTTTTTAAAGCTACAATGCGAAAAAGCCAAAAATATACTTGGTTGGCTACCAAAATGGGATATAAAGCAAGCCGTAGAAAAAGTAGTAGAGTGGCAAAAGGCGCTAGATGGTGGAATTTCAGCTAGCCAGATTACAGATAAGCAAATAAAAGAATATTTTGGAACTTGAAAATGTTTAAAATATATGATGCCCCAATTGATGGTGTAAAAATCATAGAAACAAAGCATTTAGCTGATGATAGGGGAATGTTTTGTAAGTATTTTTGCGCTGATGAGTATAAAGAACATGGCATTATCGCTGATTTTAAAGAGTCGTATTATTCAGTTAGCAAAAAAGGCGCAATTCGTGGAATGCATTTTCAAGCACCTCCAGCTGATCACGCAAAGCTTGTGTGCGTGATCAGCGGTGGAATTCTAGATGTGTGCGTAGATATCCGTGTTGGCTCGCCTACATACGGAAAGGTTTTTAGTATTGAGCTGTGGGATAATGTGCCAAAAAGTGTGTATATACCAAGTGGCTTTGCACATGGAGTTAAAGCTTTGGCTGAAAATACTTGCTTTTACTCGCTACAAACGAGCTGTTATGATAGTGGTAGAGAAATGGGAATTGCGTATGATAGCTTTGGCTTTGACTGGGGCGACGGAGAGCTGATTGTATCTAATAAGGATAAAAATCAAGTAGCGTTAAAAGATTTGGTCTCGCCGTTTATTTGGAGTGGAAAATGAAAAAGGTTTTAATCACTGGTGCAAGTGGGTTTTTGGGCTATCACTTTGCTAAGAGGCTTTTAGCACAAGGTGCTAAGGTAGTGGGGATAAAACGAAAGAATACTAGTTTGTGGCGATATAGTGATATCAAAAGCGATAATCTAGAATTCTATGATATAGAAAATTTACAAAAAGCTTTTAGCGATAATGCCCCAGAGTGCGTGATACACACAGCTTGTTCGTATGGGCGAAATGGTGAGAGCTTAGTAGAGCTTATGAGCGCAAATGTTATGTTTGGCTTGGAAGTCTTTGAAATGGCGTTAAGTCATAAAATTCAAACTTTTTTTAATACCGATACTTTGTTAGGGGAAAATATAAATAATTACGCACTTTCAAAAAAGCAATTTAGCGATTGGCTAAAGCGGAATTCTAGCTCAATGCAGATTTTTAACATGAAAATCGAGCATATGTATGGACTAAAAGATGATAATAAGAAATTTATTTCGTGGTTTATAAATGAACTTATAAATAATGTTGATAAAATAGATTTGACAAGCTGTGAGCAAAAGCGTGATTTTATTTTTGTTGATGATGTAGTAAATGCGTATTTGGCTGTATTTGAGAACAAAGAGAAATTTGGCAAATTCGCCGAGTTTGATGTAGGGACTGGCGAGCAAATTGTGCTAAAAGAGTTTTTGCTAGAAATTTATAATCAATGTAAAGAAAAATTTAACTTTGATACAATCTTAAACTTTGGAGCAAAAGAGATGAGAATAGGAGAAGCTATGGAAATAGTAGAAAATGTGGAGCCTTTAAAAAGCTTAGGTTGGAAGCCAGCAAATAACCATAAAGATAATATCACCATGATTGTAGATGAAATTGGGGGGGGGATCTTCTAGCCTACAATTTCATTTCACAGCTTGATATAAAGGCTGCGTGATGATAAAGCTACTAAATACCACTTTAAGTGGATTAAAAATCATAGAAACAAATCATTTTTGCGATGAGCGTGGTGTATTTCATAAATATTTTTCTAAAGATGAGTTTAATAACTTGGGCTTGGAGAGTGATTTTAAAGAAGCGTATTATTCAATAAATCAAAAAAATGTAATTCGTGGAATGCACTTTCAAATTCCGCCTGCCAATCATACAAAGCTAGTGTATGTAACGAGTGGGAGAATTCTAGATGTTTGCCTTGATATAAGGCGAGATTCTAGCTCTTATGGCAAATATTTTAGCATAGAGTTATCAGGCGATAAAGCGCAGTGTCTATATATACCAAGTGGTTTTGCTCACGGCTTTAAATCGCTAGAAGATAGCACTTGCGTTCATTATCTACAAACTACTTGCTATGAGAGCAAGTGCGATATGGGCTTACGATATGATAGCTTTGGTTTTGAGTGGGGCGAAGGTGAGTTTATAATCTCGGCAAGAGATAAAGAGCATATGTGTTTTGATGATTTTGTATCACCATTTAGGAGCTAAAATGAGTGCGAATATAATGTATTATTGCGTTGTAGAATGCGATAAAGATGAATATTTAGGCAATGAAATTATAAACAATTATAATTTAAAAAATTTTAGATATCAAAAAAGCTTATTTGAACATATAAAGTTTTACCGTGATGGATATGAAATTTTTGGATATAAATTTAAACTTATTTTTGGATATGATAAAAATGAACTATTATCTAAAATCACAAAGGATAAAACGGCTTATTATTTTGTTAAATTACCAGAAAGTATTTCCAAAGATGAAAATAAAAAAGATGAAGCTTTTGGTTTTGTAAGAAAAAACAACAAAGAAGAGCTAAAAAACAGCGATCATTTTTCTTGTGGTAGTTGTGAGTTATTTTTTGATAAATTAAATGGTGTAGTTCTTATAAATAAAAGAGGCTCTATAAAAATGGGTTCTATCATCAAAGATTATATTCTTGCTTTATCTTATTTTAAAAAAATTCAAGAATTTCAAACAAAGGCAATAGAAATAAAAAAACCACATTTTTGGCGTTATATAAAAAATTTTAATTTATGTGAATATTGTTGTCAAAGAAAAAAGTGGAATAATTTTGTAAAAGATTTGGAATTCTTTGAGATGAATCAATATTTTTCAAATCCAATAATGCTAAATGCTTATCAAAGTTATAATATGTGGAAATTTATATATAAAAATTTCAATTTAGAAGGCTATCATAATGATATGCTAAGACAAAGAGCAAATATCTTAAAAGATAATAGAACGCACGAGGTTGCTACAAAGGCTTATTTTTGGGCTGCTGCTAGTGCTATAATTGGTCTTATTTCGCTAATGCATTCTGTTTTTGGGAGCTAAAATGTCTAAAAAAGTATTTTTAACAGGTGCTACTGGCTTAATCGGCAAAGAGACTTTGCCTTTTTTACTAGAAAATGATTTTAAAATTTACGCATTGACTAAAAGAGATTTAAATAGCATAGATAATGTAAATTATATAAAAGGCAATTTATTTGATAAAGCTTTTATTCAAGGTGTTATGAGCGAAATAAAGCCTGAGTATTTGCTTCATTTTGCGTGGTATTGTACTGGAGTGTTTGAGGATAATATAAATTATGAGTTTTTAAGCTCATCACTTGATTTGTTAAAAGCCTTTGGCGAAAATGGTGGCAAAAAAGCTGTAATGGCAGGTACATACGCAGAGTATGGACATTATAATGAGAATTTAAAAGAGAGTTTTGTGGCTCAGCCTATAAATGCTTATAGTAAGTGTAAGGATTTTTTGCGCCAAATTTCAGCTAGTTATTGCGAAAACAATGATATTTCATTTGGCTGGGGCAGAATTTTTTCAGCTTTTGGCTTGGAGAGCGACCCACGAAGACTTACTTCTTATGTGATAAATAATTTACTAGAAAATAAAGAAATTGTTATAAAAAGTGGCTCATTAATTCGCGATTATATTTATAGCAAAGATGTGGCTAGAGCGTTTGTTAGCTTTTTGGATAGTGATGTAGATGGAGTTTTAAATATTTGTAGCGGCAAAGATACTAGCATACATGATTATGTGATGATGATAGCTGGAATTCTAGATAAAAAGCATTTGGTAAAATTTCAAGAACAAAAAAGCAATCAACAAACAAGAGTGGTTGGAGATACAGAAAAATTACGCAATAAACTAAAATTCTCTACTAAATATGATATTTATGATGCTTTAGCAGAAGTAATAAAACAAAGCAGAAACCTTATAAAAAAGGAGAATATATAACAATGAAAGAAATTCTACAACAAAATGGCTTGCTAATCACGGGTAATTGCGATTTGCGTGATTTTACATTTGAAATGCCTGTGCTAGTATGGGGGGGGGTCCGAGCGTATAATGTAAAGCTAGGCGCATATAGCTACATAAGCCCAAATTCTGGTCTAACAAATACCAAAGTAGGCAGATATAGCTGCATAGGGCATGCCTGCGAGATAGGACTATCCAAGCACTGCGTAAGCGATGTGATAATAAGCAATCTCTCGCCCTTTCGTGGCATAAGCACCAAAGGACTAAGCGAAAACGCCTATCTAGGCTACAAAATAGACGATGAAGACCCCTCACTCACAAACATAGCAAATGATGTATGGATAGGCGCTCACAGCATCATCCCAGCCGCCCACGAGATAAACATAGCAAACGGCGCAATAGTAGCAGCAGGGTCTGTGGTAAGTAAGGATGTACCAGCCTTTGCTGTGGTGGCAGGTAGTCCTGCGCGCGTAGTAAAAATGCGTTTTAGCGATGAAATTTGTGCTGACCTTGAGAGTAGTTGTTGGTGGGATTATGATTGGCAAGAGGCAGCTGCAGCCTTGCCAGGTCTTGCTAGAATAGCACCACTTAATGATGCTAAAGCCTTTTGTGCATGGTGGAGAGATGGTGGGGCTGATATGATGAAGCCATATCTCATAATCCCACAAAAAAGACGAGTGCGCCGAGAAGGGCAAGAAGTGTTTTTGGATAAACTATTATAAATAAGGAGAAATATGGAAAATATAATAATTCTAGGCTCAGGAATTTCTGGTATTTCAGCTGGATATCATTTGAGTAAAAATGGTAATAAACCAATTATTTTTGAAAAAAATGATGATTGGGGGGGGCTTTGTGGGAATTTTAGTATAGATGGATTTCGTTTTGATAAGTTCGTTCATTTTAGTTTTGCTGATGATTCATATATAAAAGAACTTTTTGAGAGCTCATCGCCACTATATGAGTATCCTAGTCTTTGCTATAACTACTATAAAGGCTGCTGGCTCAAGCACCCAGCCCAAAACAATCTAGCTCCGCTACCAAGCGATGAAAAAGTAAAAATAATAAAAGATTTCGTATCTCGTCCACAAAAAGCTGTGGATGAGATACGAAGCTATGATGAGTGGCTAAGATGTCAATTTGGCAATTATTTTGCTGAAAATTTTCCATTTAGATATACTAGAAAGTACTGGGGAGTAGAAGCAAAAGAGCTAGAAACCAAATGGGCAGGCATTAGGATACACTCGCCTGATCTAGAACAAGTATTAAAAGGCTCGTATGAAACCCAAAAGGAGAATTACTACTACACAAACTTTATGCGATATCCAAAAAAGGGTGGTTTTCGCTCAATTTTGGATAAATGTAGAGATGGGCTTGATATTAGATTTAACAAAGAAGTAGTTAGAATAGATACAAAGTCTAAAATAGTGTATTTTAGTGATAATACTACGCAAAGCTATGATAGATTGATTTCATCTTTGCCTTTGCCAGATATTGCCAAGATGATAGATGATGCGCCAGCCAATGTACTAAATGCGGCTGCTAGCTTGCGTCATACTAGTGGATATATGGTATCTTTGGGCTTTAAGCGACCTGATGTGGCAAAATATCTATGGTTTTATATTTATGATGAAGATATTTTATCATCTCGTGTATATAGCCCAAGCCTAAAATCGCCTGATAATGCACCAAAAGGCTGTAGTTCACTACAAGCTGAAATATTTTTTGATTCTAAAACTAGAATTCCAAATAAAAATGAAGTGCTAAAAAATACTATTGATAAATTTGTTGCTATGGGGCTGTTTAAAGAAGATGAAATCGTGGTAAAAGATATAAGGTTTGAAAAATACGCAAATGTAACATTTGATCATGATGTCTATAAAAATAGAGATATGATTCTAGAATTCCTGCGCCAAAGTGGGATTGAGAGCATCGGCAGATTTGGCAAATGGGAGTATTTATGGACGCATCAAGCTTTTAAAAGTGGCATGGACGCGGCTAAAAATTAGCTAAATTATTTTATCAGCACCACTTAATGGCGCTGATAAAATATATTTTAACTTACATTTCAAGCCTAAAATAAGGATAAAAAGCCATTTATCACAATGGCATTTACTATATCTATGAAAAAGGCTCCGCATAGCGGCACGATGATAAAGGCTGTGTGGCTCATGCCGTAGTTTTTGCATACAGCTTGCATGTTTACCATAGCTGTTGGCGTAGCACCCATGCCAAAGCCACAGTGCCCAGCTGAGAGCACGGCTGCATCATAGTCTTTCCCACAAAATCTAAATGTAACAAAAATCGCAAAAAACACCATAAGCACGCTTTGGACAAAAAGCACGCTAAATATCGGTAAAGCAAGATTTGCTAGCTGAACTAGATCAATGCTCATCAAAGCAAAAGCTAAAAATAGCGCAAGGCTAACATTGCCAAGCAAGCCAACCTCTCTATCAAAGACCTCGTGGATTTTAAGTGCACTTAAAGAGTTGCGCAAAATCACGCCAGTAAAAAGACAATACACAAAAGTAGGCAAGGTAAAACCAAGCTCAAGCCCCTTTATAAAATCAGCAACATAAACCCCCACAAGCAAACAAATAGCAAGCAAGGCAAGGCTTTCAACGAAGCTGTTTTGCGTAATTTTGCGCTCTTTATATGCTTCAAGCTCGGTTATAGGGATATGGACACTCTCTGTTTTATCGCCTGGTGTTTTAAGGTTGTGCTTTTTGATAAGATAAGTTGCCACTGGCCCGCCTATGATACCGCCTATTACTAACCCAAAGGTAGCTGCTGCCATAGCCACCTCCAAAGCCCCAGCAAA
>OBLI01002836.1_pt1 | contig 14106 bp, 13 predicted proteins | sample 1519701 | NCBI WGS metagenome assembly OBLI01 (sample SAMEA3663005, study PRJEB22513) | pig gut metagenome | biome: pig gut; feature: pig-associated habitat; material: faeces | place: France | collected 2012 | reverse complement strand
GTTCAATGGTTTCCTTGCGCATCTTATAGTATCTCTTGTGCCGCTCCGTATAGCGAAGCTCCTCCGCCATATCCACATACGGCTTCCAAATGTGCTGCGTTACCGTCTTAATGAAGTTCTTATTCCTGGTGCACAGCGCTCTGGTGGGGCAGTTTGCACAGACCTGTGGATTACTTTTATACTCCCGGTAGCCGTCACGGTTAGTTGTGGAGTATTTCAGTATCTGGTATTCCGGGCAGATGATAGCGTTTATGTGTAGTAAGTTGTACGCTTTCTGTCCGTTTGCTCCGGGAAAGTACGATTCGGGGTCATTTGGATTTGCTGCGATCTGCAAATCAGAGCCGTCAACCGCAAGCAGCCGAAGACCACGATATCTTGAATCTTCATCTACTTTTTCGGTGAAATGCTGAAACAAGCATTCAAATGCTTCGGGGAGAATCTTTGCTCTGCGCTGTATGAAAGCGGAGGATGTACCAATGGAAGGGTCTAATCCAAAAAAATCAATAATTTCCCGGTTCGGTGTTCCACTCCGGAAAGCCAGAATGGAAGAGATCACTTTATGGAAAGGAAACTTTCTGTTTCTTGTGTTGTCCTTTTCGGGACGTGCCGAGAAAAGCCATTTACAATCGTCCATGGCCTGAATCGTGTCGTTAAGAGCTTGTTTTACTGCATCGGATTTCATAAAGTATCCTCCTTGTAGTTTTGTGTGTTGGTTCACACTTCTAACTACAAAGGCCATTTTGCTAACCGCAGTTAGCAAAATGGCCGCATGAAATGATGCTTTTGTCAAGCCCTATTTTGAATAATTACGAAAAAATCCTCCTACCATCTCATTTTTGAGGGTAGGAGGATTCGTCAGCTTAACTTACTGACATTGCCCAACCGGCATCTCCTTTTCAATTAATCCACTTCCACCACGCCATCTTCTTTGACGGTCACGGTCATTCCGTCGCGGACATAGTTCAGAAATTCCTCGCCAAGGCAGTCCACAACCGGCATGGACACATCATCCAGCCACACATCCTGCAAAATGGCTCCGGCGGCTGCCAGCGAGTCAATGGGCTCCGAGAACAGCATACAGGCCGGCTGCCGGTGCATGGAGCAGGCGCAGTACAGCACCAGTCCACCGGTGGTGGAACCGATGGTTCTGGGCAGGCACAGGGCCGTCCCCGCCATCTGCTTGCCATAAAGATCCGGGTTATTCTGATCGCCGCAGGTGGCCTTTTTATCTCCAAACTGCAATGCCTTCTGGAAGGAGGCCAGTGTATTCAGTCCGCCGTGGGACACCAGCGCGGGAGCGCTGACGGTGCCCTTTGCCACAACCCGTCCGTGAAACTGCTTCATATCAGTTGCCTCCCTTCGTGATCTGGGCCAGAATCTCGTCGTCCGTATAGTACCGCGCGCTGGTGTAGGTACGCAGCTTGTTGCTGGAGGTGATGACGGGCATCTTGGCACTTAAGGGGTTGTTCATGTACATCAGCGGGCAGATGTAGGACAGGATCACGCCGGTTTCCTTCAGCCGAGCGGCATAGGGCGTGGCGTTGAACTTCTCGATCACCGCCGGGGCTGCGGTAAACACCGTGGGAATAACCACCTTTTTGTTTCCGGCTGCCTTCAGGCCCTGCTCCACCCGCTCCGTCCAGTCGATAAGCTGGTGCAGGCTCATATGGGGGCAGCCCATGAAGCACAGCTTGGGCTTGGCGTCTTTGTTCTTCCAGATCACAGGGTAGGAATCATACACCCGCTGCAATTCCGCGTCGTCGATGACGTAGACCTGGGCATCGGGGAGAATCAGGTCTTCCCCCTGCTCCACCGCTTCCGGGGTGATGCCCGCCACATGGTACAGGCCCACCGCGCCGTTGGAGGCGGTGGCTGCGCCCATGTCCTTGAGATAAGCTTTCGCGTCGTCATCCAGCGTTCCCAGCCACTTGTCAAGGCCCCGGATATAGGGCACATCCTCCATGACCTTCCTGCCGATGGCAGAGCCGAGAAGCTGGGCCTCCGGCTTCTTCGTGGTGCGAACCTCCACAATCCACTTTGCCTTCCGGCCCTCGTCGGTCAGCAGGCCGAACCGGGGAACGAAGCCGCAAATTGCGCCCATCAGATCGATGATGCCGGAATTGCGGTTGCACCGGGCCGCCAGCACCGAGTTGGCGTAGACCACGGCGGAGGATTCCGACCAGGACAGAATATCGCCCTCTTTCGGGGTGTTGCCCACCTCGTCCATGTAGCAGGTGCAGGTGAAGGCGTCCTTCTCCATCAGGCCCAGCTTTTGCAGCTGCTCCTCGTAAAAGTCCTGCTTGCTGTACATGAAGTGGTTGAAAATAATGTTCTGCAAAATGCTGCTGGGCACGTTTTTATCCAGCGGTCTGGGGTCGGCGGAGAATTTGGTGCCGGAAACGGCCCCCTCCGCTATCAGCTGATCCATCAGTTCGTACACCGGGGTCAGGGCCTTCAGGCCAAAGGAGGTGACCAGATGGTTGTATTTCCCCGTCACGGGAATCATGGCGTCGGCGTTGTAAAGCTCGCCGTAGCGCACCAGCGTCTGCATGACCCTCGCCATGGTCTGCCCCCGGCTGCCCTCCAGAATCTGCTGCTGTTCCTGTGTAAGCTGCATTGTTTTCCTCCTCACTTGATCGCCATGGCGACCTCATAGGCCCGCCAGATGACACTTCTCAGATTGCCCACCTTCCGGCAGTCGCCCACCAAATGCACCTTTCCGCCCTCTTTCGCGATGGGCGCAGGCAGATAGCCAGCGGAGCAGATGACACTGTCGCAGGAAATCTCCACTTCGCCGCCCTTTCCGGTGCAAAGAATGCTGCCGTCTTTGACTTCCTTCAGGGTGGTTTCCAGATACACCGGCACCTCGTGCAGGGCGAACCACTCCCGCAGGTAAGAGCTGTTGGCAAGGCACACGCCCTTCTGGGAAATCAGATCGTCCTTCATTTCCACGATGGCCACTTCTTTTCCCTGAAGAGCCAGCTCATAGGCGATTTCCGAACCGGTGAGGCCGCCACCGATGACCGCCACCTTCTGCCCTACCGGCGTACCGGTGAGGTATTCGCAGGCTTCGACCATCTTTTCGTATCCCGGCACGCCCCGCAGAACTCTGGGGGTGGAGCCGGTAGCGACAATCACCTGCTGGCCCTCAAAGGCGGAAAGGTCGGTGATTTCCTCGCCGAAGCGGATTTCCACCTTAAGCTGCTCCATCTGCCGGATGTACCATGCCAGCAGATCCCGGAGCTTGCCCTTATAGCTCTCCGCGCTGGCGGCGATGAAGGTGCCGCCCAGACGGTCGCTCTTTTCGTGGATGACGGGCTTGTGTCCCCGCAGAGCCAGCACCCGGGCAGCCTCCATGCCGCCGATGCCGCCGCCGATGATATGTACCGTCTGCGGATGCTTCGTTTCCTTGATGTAATGCTTATCCCACTGCATAGTCTCCGCGTTGACGGCGCATCGGGCCAGATGCAGGGAATCCATCAGATCCTGATCGTTGGGCACGCCCTTGTAGTGACACATATTGAAGCAGCCGTTGTGGCACAGGATGCAGGGCCGGATGTCCTCTTCCCTGCCCTCCATCAGCTTGGTGACCCAGGCCTGATCCGCAAGGAAGGGCCGGGCAAAGCCCGCGCCGTCGATTTCCCCGGCGGTGATGGCCTCGGCGGCAGTCTCCGGCACCATGCGCCCCGCGCAGACCACCGGGATATCCACAAACTTCTTGATGTGCTTCACATCCTCCAGATTGCAGTTTTCCGGCATATAGATGGGCGGGTGCGCCCAGTACCAGGCATCGTAGGTGCCGTTGTCGCAGTTCAGCATATCGTAGCCCGCATCCTGCAAAAACTTCGCAGCGATTTCCGACTCCGCCATATCCCGGCCCGCTTCCACATAGTCTTCCCCGGGCAGGGCGCCCTGACGCAAGCCCTTGGTTTTGGACACCACGCTGTAGCGCAGGGACACCGGGAAATCCTGCCCGCAGGCGGCCTTGATGGCCTTGACAATTTCCGCGGCAAAGCGATAGCGGTTTTCAAGACTGCCGCCGTATTCGTCGGTGCGCTGGTTGACATATTTCAGGGTAAACTGGTCCAAAAGGTAACCTTCATGCACCGCGTGGACCTCCACGCCGTCCACACCCGCCGCTTTCAGCATAGCGGCGCTTTTGGCAAAGGAGTCGATGATCTCCTGTATCTCCGCCTTGGTCATCTGGCGGGAGGGCAGCTTATCCGACCAGCGGTTTTCCGAGGGGCTGGCGGAGGCGGTAATCTTGTCCAGATCCATCACCGGCTTGGACAGCACCCGCAGCGCCTTATTATTGTACAGCGTCTCCATCATTTCGCTGACGGTAAAGGAGCGTCCGAAGCCGGCGGTGAGCTGGACAAACAGCTTGGCGCCGGTCTTGTGGAACTCCGGCATCCACTTTGCCAGATCATCGTACATCTTCTTGTTTTTGTGGAGCCACTGGCCGAACATGGGGTTGTATACCGGCTGGCAGCCGGGCAGCACAAGGCCCACATTGTTTTTCGCCACCTCCATGAGGAATTTCGCGCCGGCCTTGTCAAAGTGGTTCACTTCCATCCACCCGAACAGATCCGTTCCGCCCATGGAGGTCATGACGATGCGGTTTTTGATCTCCACATTTCCAATTTTCCAGGGGGTAAATAAGGGCTTCCATTTTTCATCCATGACAATTTCCTCCTGTATTTTTATTTCGGCTCACAAAGAGAATGTGAACCATGCCTCAGGATCATTACAATTCTATGCAGCCCCCTCCGACAGTAGGAACAGCATCCTGCGTCAAAGGGGGGCTTGCTCATTGGCGTTCTTTCTGCTGGCTTCCCATGCGGCACCCCACAGCGCGGATGTGCTGCCGCATCAGGGCGTAGGCCTCCTCGGGCTCCTGCCGGGTGACGGCATCCAGAATTCGCTCATGAAACATCAGGGCTTCCGCAACATTCTCCCGGGTATCCACCTGAAAAGCCCGATAGATGCCCCGGTTGAAGGCATCTCTGGCGTTCTCCATGGTGTTGATCAGCAGATGGTTGCCGGAGGCCTTGGCAATCTCCATATGGAACATGGTATCGTAATTGGTAAGCTCCTGAATATCCCCGCCGCAATCCCGCATCTTCTCCAGAGACTCCGCCATCACCGCGAGATTTTCCGGCCTTGCCCGCTTGGCGGCCAGCCGTGCCAGCTCTGCCTCGATCATCACACGGAACTCCAGAAGCTCATCCAGATCGGAAAGAATCAGGCTGGTACTCAGGGGTGCCTGCCTGGAAATATTGTGAAAATCATTGACGATGGTGCCCAGACGCTTTACCCGCTGGATGAAGCCCATGCTTTCCAGGGCTTTGTAGGCCTCCCGCAGGGTGCTGCGGCTGACGCCCAGCTGCTCACAAAACACCGGCTCCTTGGGAAAAACGAAGCCCGCCGGAATCTGCCCGGACAGGATCAGCTCCCGCAGCCGCTGAAAAAGCGCGTCCGCCGTGCTGCTGCCGGAAGCGCGGGTCTGCGATACAATCAGTTCAACAATGTCCATAGTGTTCCCCCTGCATCTTTTCTTTCAGTATAGCATGAAAACAGGAAAAGGAAAGGGCGAACCGGCATTTTTATGGGAAATTTTCCAAAAATGACAGCCGACCGGCGGTCTCACGCGCCGGTCGGCTGCCCGGAAAGGGGAGAAATATGGGGAAATGGGGAGAATTATTTCCGCATTTCGGCGATCATGTCCAGAACCGCCTTCCAATCGCGGCGGAAGCTGGAGCAGAACAGCTCCACAGGGCCGAAGGGCTCGTACTCGGCGGGGGTCAGCCGTCCGGTGAAGTAGGCCTTCTCGAAGTCGGGAAGCTTGTTGCACAGCTCGTCGATGACGTAAGCCGGAATCTTGGCGTCGAAGCGGGACACCACGGGGCCGTCCAGCTCCAGCAGCTTGTCGGCAGTGCCGCGCCAGTTGATGGTGTTGGCCACGTCGCAGCCAACCCACTCGGTGAAGTGCTGCAGGCCCCGGGCGCCGCCGTTGATCAGCTTCACGCCGGTCTTGCGGTCGTGCATATACTCGACCACCTTCTGGGCCACGGCCTTACCGGCGTACCACAGAACGTCAGAGGAGATGTCGATGTTCTGGGACTTGACGACACCGGCCAGATACTGATCGAAAATACCAGCAATGTGGGAGATGTAGACCATGGGAGGATTCTCCATGCCCTCGATGGCCCGGTCATAGGCGTCCATCACGTCGATGCACTGCTGCAGGCTCATGACCTCGGTGCAGTTGACGGGAATGCCCTCCCGGATGCACTGCTCGATGGCCTCGATGCCGTGATCGGTGGCAGGGATCTTAATCATCACGTTGGGGCCGGCCTCCCGGTTGAAGCGGGCCAGACGCATGATGGTCTCAAAGCTCTCGTCGAAGGGGTCGCCCTGAATGCTGACGTAGCCCTGCTGACCCTTGGAGGCCTCGAACAGGGGCAGCCAGATCTTGGCGACCTCGCCCACCAGCTCCCGCTGCAGCTTGACCTCCACCATGGTGTCGTCGGGTTCCTCAGCGACAATTTTCGCCAGAACCTCCTTGGCATGGTCGGCGTCCAGGGGATGAACCAGCATCTTGTATGCGAAAGAGGGATTCTGGGTGCAGCCAACAGCGCCGTTGTCGATGGCCATCTGCGCTTCGGCACGGGTCACGTTGTTGATCCAGAAGCGGGTGGGAGTCTGTGCGGATACACGCTTGAAGTAATCCATAGTAGTTTCCTCCTGTATTGTTTTGTGTCTTTTTATGTCAGACATATTATCTGCTGCTATTATAGGAAATTCCGTTAAAAATGTCAATATCAATTTTGGTGACAGAAACATATTTTATACATTTGACCAAATACGGCAGGTTTGATTTGTGGAACGCTTCTAATCCCCTTTTATTATGTCTGACATAATAGACAAATTCAGGAAGAATATCCTGTGGAAAATGCGAATTGTACTCTTGCACGGAATGCGCTATTATTTTTATGAGGTCAAAAAAGTTCACAGAAAGGGTGGCGTCATATGATTTTCCGAAAAGCCAGTGAACTGGTTCCCATCCCCATTGAGCACTGCATGGGCGGCGAGGGCACCGTAATGATGGAGAAGCTTCTTTTGGGAGCCGAGGAAATGCAGGGCAAGGGCCGGGCCTACGTCCGCCACACGCTGCAGCCTGGTGTGACCATCGGTGAGCATACCCACGTCCATGAGATGGAAAGCATGACCATCGTCAGCGGCTGCGCGACCCACGTCATCAATGGAGAGCGCCAGCTGTTGGAGCCCGGCGACATCATCGTGGCCCAGCCCGGGGATACCCACCAGATCGCCTGCCGTGGGGATGCTCCTCTTGTGCTCATCGCCCAGGTGCTGTTTGAATGAAAAACGTGCCGGCTGACCAGCCGGCACGGAGAAAACCTATTTTCGTTTTTTCGCTTTTTTCTTTTCGGCAGCGGTGAGCTCCGGCTCGTTCCTGCGCAGCTGCCCGATCTGTCTGGCAGTCATGACGCAGTAGGCTCCGACCATGAGCACCACCACTGCTGTGGTCAGATTCAGGGTCATGACGTCCATGGCCACGGCCACAACGGACAGCGCCACCACAAGAGCGCCCCCCGCCAGCCACAGACAGTTGGAGCGCAGCTCCTTCTCCCATTTTTCGTGGGGCGTCATGGGATGCAGCGCCTCCCGTTCTTCACGGGCCTTTCGTTTCCAGATGTTATCACTTTCAAACAAACCCATTGGAATCACCTCGGCGGAATGGATAGCTCCATTATAGTGACTGCCTGCCCCCATGTCCAGCTTCGTCTTGGGAAAAAACGGGTGATTGAAATCCTTTGTTGAAAATATCAAAAAACAGCAGGGAAGAATCTGCACATTTAGACAATTTACTTTTTCCTGCCCATGAAGTAAACTAAACATAGGATGTTAAAAACTTATATAAAATATTTTCCGGCTTAACATAGGATGTTCTGTCCGGATGAATGGAGGAGGAAACCCAATGAAAGTTGGCCTGATTTACACCAGCACCACCCCTGAGCTCATCGCCGATGTGGAGCGGGAGGTAAAAAAGCAGCTGGGTGAGGATGTGGAGCTGTACAGCCTGCAGGACCCCAGCATTCTGGCGGAGGTCCGGGAGGCCGGTTACGTCACCACTGCGCCCGCTGCCCGGCTCATCGGCATGTACATGAAGGCGGCGGAGGCCGGCTGCGACGCCATGCTGAACCTGTGCAGCTCCGTGGGCGAGGTCGCCGACTGCGCGCAGGATGTGGCGAAATATATCGGCGTTCCCATCGTCCGGGTGGACGAGGAAATGTGCCGGGAGGCCGTCCGCAGGGGCACCCGCATCGGCGTGATGGCAACCCTGCCCACCACGCTGGAGCCCACCAAGGGCACCATCCGCCGGATGGCCCGGGAGAACGGCAAGTATGTGGAACTGGTTGACTGCCTGGTAGAGGGCGCGTTTGGCCTGAATCAGGATCAGTTTAAAGCCCGTATGACCGAAAGCGCTGCCACCATCGCCGACAAGGTGGACGTGATCGTGTTCGCCCAGGGCTCCATGGCCTACTGTGAGCAGTACATCGCTGAGAAGTTCAACAAGGTGGTTCTCAGCTCCGTCCGGTTCGGCGCTGAGGAGCTGAAGAAGGCTCTTATCAAAAAAGGCACCATTTAATCCGTATTCTGTCCCGTCACGCCGGGATAAAATAAATTGTAAAAGGAGAAAACAAAATGAAAAAAGTTCTTGCCATGATTCTGGCAGCCGCGATGGTTCTGGCTCTGGCAGCCTGCGGCGGTTCCTCCGCTCCCGCTCCTACCGCCGCCCCCGCCGCTACCCAGGCAGCGGCTCCCGCCGAGGCCCCCGCTGAGGCTCCCGCCGCCGACGATCCTCAGATCACCCTGAAGCTGTCCTTCTCCACCAACGAGCAGGATCCCCGTGCCATCGCCTCCGTTCAGTTCAAGGAAGAGGTTGAGTCCAAGACCAACGGTTCCGTCAAGGTCGAGATCTATCCCTCCGGTCAGCTGGGCGGCGATGCCGACCTGATTAACTCCATCGCTCTGGACTCCGGCACGGTGGACGTAATCATCACCGACGCTTCCAACTTTGCTACCTACGAGCCCAAGATGGGCATCTCCGCTCTGCCTTTCCTGTTCTCCGGCTTTGATGATGCCTGGGAGTTCATGGACGGCGAAATTGAGGCCGCCGCTGAGGAAGGCCTGCTGGCTCAGAACATGCGGGTTCTGGCCCACTACGACAACGGCTTCCGCTGCGTCACCAACTCCAAGGGCCCCGTGGAATCCCCCGCTGACATGGCCGGTATGCTGATCCGTACTCCCGAGAACCCCGTGATCATGGCCACCATGAGCGCTATGGGCGCCAACCCCCAGCCTCTGGCCTTCTCCGAGCTGTATCAGGCCCTGCAGCAGAAGACCTACGACGCACAGGAGAACCCCATCCCCGTTATCTACAACAATAACCTGTACGAGGTTCAGTCCTACCTGTCCGTCACCAACCACATCTACTCCGGTATGTGCTTCACCATCGCGGAGAGCACCTGGAACAAGATGAGCGCTTCTCAGCAGGAAATCGTTGCCGCGGCTGCCAAGGCTTCCGCCGACTACGACCGTCAGATGAACCGTCAGCAGACCGATGATCTGGTCAGCAAGCTGGAAGAGGCCGGTATGAAGATCAACTACCCCGATCTGGCTCCCTTCGCTGAAGCCACCGCTTCCGTCCTGACCGACAACGCCGCCACCTACGGCGAGCTGCTGACCCAGCTGCAGGCCTGGCTGGCAAGCAAGTAATGGATACTGACTACTGATCCGTAAGTTTTCGCATGGGGCGGAGGGTTCAGCCCTCCGCCCTATTTCCCTATCATCGCTCAGAAAGGAGCAATTCTCTGTATGAAAAAAGTGCAGGCATTTCTGGACACTGCCAGCACCGTTGTGGCGGCGGTTCTCTGCGGCGCCATGATGGTAATTCTGCTGGCAAACGTGATCCTGCGTTTTATCCCCGGTATTGGCGGCTTTAAGTGGTATATGGAAGGCGGACAATATCTGAATGTTTTCTCCATGCTCATTGCCGGTATCGGTATCACGGCACGGCGCACCCATCTGCACGTGGAGCTGGTGGATGCCTTTGCCGCGAAAAATCCCAAGCTGAAGAAGATTCACGGTGTGATCGTGTCCCTGTTTGTGATCCTGTTCTATGCCATGGTGACCTACGGCGGCTGGCAGCTGGCTTCCCGGGCCAAGCAGGCCGTTTCCACCATGCCCCAGTTTACAATGGGCCAGGTCTACCGGATCTTCCCCATTGCCGGCGCCATCACCGTTGTGGCTGCCATTGTTGACATGATCGTTCTGATTATGGAAAAAGAGGTAGGAGGAGAGAAGAAATGATCGCCTGGCTGCTGATTTCTTTCTTTGTTCTGCTGTTTCTGGGTGTGCCCATCGCCATGTCTCTGGGACTTTCCGCCATTGGCGGTATCCTTTTCCTCGGCGGCGGTTCCACCGTTACCATTGCCCAGCGTATGTTTGAGGGCATGAACTCCTGGGCGCTGCTGGCCATCCCGCTGTATACCTTCGCAGGCTATACCATGAGCAAGGGCGGCATCTCCAAGCGCCTGATGGACTTCTGCTACTCCATCGTCGGCCACATCTACGGCGGTCTGGCCCACGTCAACGTGCTGTCGTCCATGATTTTCGCCGGTATTTCCGGCTCTGCCGTGGCGGACACCGCCGGTGTTTCCGGCATGTTCATGCCCGAAATGATCCGCAAGGGCTATTCCAAGAAGTTCACTGTTGCCGTTACCGCCATTTCCTCCACCATCGGTATCATCATCCCGCCCTCCATTCCCATGGTGGTCATGGCCGGTATCTGCGGCATCTCCACCGGCAAGCTGTTCCTGGGCGGCATCATTCCCGGTATTCTCTGCGGCTTTGCCCAGATGGTCGTCTCCTACTTCATGGCGAAGAAGGAAGGCGTTGAGAAGGAGCCGGGCCATTTCGCCATTCGTCCCGTGCTCCATGGCCTGAAGGAATCCTGGCCTGCCCTGCTGATGCCCATCATCATTGTCGGCTCCATCACCATGGGCATCGTCTCCCCCACCGAGGCCGGTGTCATTGCCGTGGCCTACGGCCTGTTAGCTGGCGGCGTGATCTACAGGGAACTGACCTGGGACGATATCAAGTTCGCCTTCTGCGACACCGTCCGGGTTTCCGGCCGTATCTTTATCGTCATCGGCGCGGCAAAGCTGTACACCATCATGCTGACTACCGCGGGCTTTGACAAGTGGATGGCCTCCACCATGCTGGGCTTCTCCACCAACCCCACCGTGATTCTCATTATGATCCTGCTGCTGTTCTTCATCGTCACCATGTTCATGGAGTCCATCGCCACCCTGACCCTGTTCATGCCCATCCTGTTCCCCATCGCCATGAGCGTGGGCATCGACCCCATCGTGCTGTGCGTGCTGATCACCGTAGTCATCGGCGTCGGTCTGGTTACGCCGCCTGTGGGCATGTGCATCTACGTTGCCTGTGATTTGATGGATATTACCGTGGGCGAGGTATTCCCAAAATTGATACCATTCCTGATAGCAACCTTTATCTGCATCGCGCTGATGATTGCCTTCCCCCAGCTGATTACCCTGCCCACACTTTTGATGGCATAGCTTTCATAAGACACTTGCGCGCTCGGATGGAATGTGCTAGAATAAAATCGCAACTACATAGGATGTTTCGAGTGATATTTAGTACAACATTCTAAGAACGCGGAAGGGGGACGGAATATGGCAGCCGAAGAAGTCCAGCAGGGCAAATCGGTGGTGGATCAGGTGATGGATGGCATCATCCGTCAGATCATATCTGGCGAGCTGGTTCCCGGCGGAAAGCTCCCTACGGAAATGGAGCTGTGCCGGCAGTTCGGCGCCGGCAGGAACTCCGTGCGGGAGGCGGTGAAAAAGCTGCAGGCCTACGGCATCCTGTACATCAAACGCGCGGACGGCACCTTCGTCAGCGAGACCTACAACCGCAAGATGCTGGATCCCATGCTCTACAGCCTGATTCTCCAGCACAACAGCTGGAAGGATTTTGTGGAGCTGCGGGCGGTGATCGACATCGGCACCCTGAACATCATCGTCCAGCGCACGGACATCAACTCCTTCCTGCCGGAGCTGTACCGCACCTACGGGGAGCTGTCCGCCGAGCTGCACAGCCCGGAGCCTTCGCTGGAACGGGTGCTGGAACTGGACATGAAGTTCCACAGCCGCATCGCCGGAGCCGCCAACAACCCCATGCTGGAGACCATCACCGAGTATATCACCCTGCTGACCCTGCCCAGCCGGCGGGAAACCACCAGAAAGGTCATGGAAAGCGGGGAGATCGACAATTTTGTGGAGCTTCACAGAAGGCTGCTGACCGTGATCGAGCGGCACCAAACGGAGGAGATCGTCCGGGCCGTGCAGGATCACTACGTCTATTGGAAGTAAGTATCGTCCCCTGAATATTCCTTAGAAATGAGGGAGTTTTTTCTATGAAAAAAATCCTGGTTTCCGTGGCGCCGGTGGCTGCTACGGATATCCTCATCAATCCCAGAGCCATCGCCCGGGATGTGTATGAGTGCTACAAAAACGGTGCCTGCATGGTGCACCTGCACTGCCGTGACCTGAACGGCAGACTGACTCCGGATATCAGCCTGCTGGAGGAGACCATTGATTACATCCGCCAGTACTGCGACATTGTGATCGAGATTTCCACCGGCGGCGTCTCCAACCTGACCATTGAGGAGCGCTGTCAGACCTGCTATCCCAGCTGGGTGGAGACCAACAGCCTGAACGTGGGCTCCGTGAATCTGGGCACCGCCGTCTACCAGAACCCCATTCGGGACGTGGAGTACTGCGTGGGCAAGATTCTGGAGAATGGGAAAACCCCGGACATTGAGGTGTTCGAGCTGGGCATGATCAACACCGTCCGGGAGCTGGACGAAAAGTTCCATTTCCCCCGTCCCCTGCTGTTTGCACTGGTGTTCGGTCACGGCGGCGAGATGCCGGCCACGGTTCCGGCACTGGATCACATGATCGCGGCACTCGGCGAGAATTTCCCCAACCCCAATGATGTGCTCTGGGGCTACACCCAGGCCCACCGGCAGGATTGGGAAATGGTGAAGGTGGCACTGGACAAGGGTGCGTCCGCCGTCCGGGTGGGCTTTGAGGATTCCGATATGATCGCCCCCGGCGTGCACTGCGACACCAATGCCGCCATCATTGCCGACGTGGTGGATGTGATCAAGTCCAAGGGCATGATGCCCATGACGCCTGCGGAAGCCCGGGCCATGCTGGGCCGCCCCCAGCTGAAGAAATAAGGAGGGAGCGCTATGGTCATTCAGGGCGTGAATTACCCTTCGGATTTTGAAGCCAAGAAAGCCATCATTGCCGCTGCCGCCAAGCTGGAAGCCAAGGGCTTTCAGGTGGCGGGGGACGGAAGCCTCAGCGTCCGGGTAGGCCCCAATGCCATCTGGATCACCGTGGAGGGAGCGGACAAAGCAGCCCTTCAGCAAGATCAGCTGGTGCGCATCGACCTGAGCGGCAAGCAGATGGCAACCAATAAACCCAAGCCTCTGGGTGAGGATCTGCCCATCCACCTTCGCATCTACCGGGAGAACGAAGCCGTGCAGGGAATCGTCCATGCCTACCCCGTATGCGCTGCCGTGCTGGGCATTCAGGGAACCGGAATGGAAGCGGCCGCTTTCAGTCCCTCCGTCCGCCGGATGGGCCGAATCCAACTGCTGCCTCAGAAGGACGCCCAGACCCAGGCGGAAGCCGTGGGTCTGCTGTGCCGCACGGATCGGGGTGTTCTTCTGCAAAACGACGGCTGTATGACCTGGGGCAAGAGCCTGACCGAAGCGGTACAGACCGTGGAAGCCATGGACTACTACTGCAAGGTGAAAAAATGCACCGGCGGCAGCAAAGACTGCACCTGCGGACATTCGGAAACCGGCCTGTGCGACGGCAGCTGCAAAACCGCCGCCCCCCAGCCGGTTTGCAGTGGAAACTGCGCCGCCTGCGTCTGCGCTCCCACCTGCCCCAGCCGCGTACCGGCGCATTCCGC
>OBLI01002834.1_pt1 | contig 14111 bp, 15 predicted proteins | sample 1519701 | NCBI WGS metagenome assembly OBLI01 (sample SAMEA3663005, study PRJEB22513) | pig gut metagenome | biome: pig gut; feature: pig-associated habitat; material: faeces | place: France | collected 2012 | reverse complement strand
GAGCGTGAGCAAGCACGCAGACGGAAAATAGCCAATAAATACGATAGTTATATTACGGCTAAACTGCTTCCCGGATTGGAAAAATAGTATAGGAGAGTATTAAATCTTAATAAATCTTGCCTGTTTTATGTCCACAATCAAGGCTATACACAGGTTATGGGTGAAGCTGATAGAGGTTTATATAGGATTTTAGCCCTCTTGTATATAGATAGTACGCTAAGAAAATCCAGATTTTCAAAAACTTTTACCTATTTACATGGTGTATTAAGTTCAAGCAGACTTGAAACAATATTATAAATGAGTCCTATTTGTACCTTACTAGCGGTTGATAACAACTTATTCAGCTTTTCAATGGTTTCAGTATCTGTTTCAACTGGGGTAGATATAAAGAACTGGTATAAATCAACTTCTAAAACCTCAGCAATACGGATTAACTTTGTCATACTTACAAGGTTCTTACCAGTTTCATAATGTGCAAGTGTTGACGGTTCACATTGTACTTTTTCAGATAACTGTAATTGACTCAGCCTTGCTAACTCTCTAAAATGTCTAATTCTTGCACCGATTGATATTGAAACATCTGTTTTCATAGCCTTATTATCCTTTCTCTGTTCAAATAAATCACTAGTAAATAGTGCCTGTTGACTGGCAGTATTTATCTGTTATGATTTACCTATGAAAAAGGTTTTTGTACTTCTAACGCTGTTTATAACAACACTTTCAGCAATAGCTAGTCCTTTCGATTACCGTAAATCGAAAAGCGGATTTAAGTACATTTATCACCCTCATAATGAGTCTAGTTATCAACATGCACATTGTTCAACTTGTAACGGAATTGAAGAATACAAACTATCTGACAAAACAAGAGTTGACTGCTTAACTGACAAATATGCTATTGAATATGATTTTGCTAACAAAAAATATGAGGCTGTTGGTCAAGCATTGCATTATGCGGTTATGACAGGTAAACAGCCAAAAGTTGTGTTAATTATAGACAAGAAGTATGAAAAGAAACAATTATATTACTATGAGCGTATTAAAAGAATTGGAGAGATTTACAACTTTGAAGTTGAATATATTACAGATGATATATTACAACTAGATAAAGACGGTCATTGTCCTTATATCGATTGCAAATGTAATAAAAAACATAAGTAAAGAGGTTAAACCAAATATACTGATTTAACCTCTTTATATTATTAATATTTAATTAATCGGAAATAGAAGTTTGGAATTTATCAAGAGGCCCTTTTGAAGCATTGGCAACTGGATTAAGTCCTTCATTCATCAAAGTACCTGCAATAGTTGGAGCCATTAACACTTTTCCTGTTCCTCTGTACACATTTACTAATCCCTCTTTATTGAACATTGAACCGATTAAGGATTTTGAAGAACGTTCTACTGTAAATTGTAATGATTTTGACCACATTATAGCCATACTACCGTCAATCTTTAATGTATCATTGTTCAAATTAAATTCTATCAATTCTTCTCTTGGAATTGGACATTCTAAAACAGCAATTCCATGACCAGATAGGCATAAGTTGAAACAACCTTTATTACTTCCTAATGTTGCAGACCACCCTTTATCAACAACCTTTTCTGTAAGTTGAGTATCGCAAGCTAAAAATATACCGTCATCAAGAACAACACCTTCTTCACCCCAAGAAGCAACATCTTCAAGTATGATATGTTTATATGTAGGTTCAAACATTACTAAACCTGTACCTTTATATAATGGTTTAACAGCGGTTTCACTTGTTACCATACTTGCAACAGCACCTTTTAGAAGATTGCCTACTGCTTTAATACCAGAACCTAATCCTGTTTCGCTTTCTACATCTCCAAACACCCATTGCATTGCACCAGCTTGGATTTTAGTTGAATTATTGTTTAATGTAACTAAAACCTGTCTTTTCTTAACATTCATTTCTTTAGCAAAGTATGCACCGATACAATGTTCATCACAACTCAAATCTTGTTGATGTTCGTAAACAGTATATTTACCAAGAGAAGCAATAGCTTTCATATTTGAGTTATTGTTAATGTCAACTTGTTTAAGAAATCTATTTTCTACTGCTTGTATTTGTGTTCCGCAATTATAACATGTTGTTGCGGTATCTGGTAATTCAGTATTACACTTTTGACAAATCGTCATAATAAACCTCCTATATTATATAAACATTCTGCCGTCTTTAGTTTGCCTTATTTTAAATGCGTCAATTATTGACCATATTAAAGAAATATATACACCAATAAACGTTAAAGTTAAGACAATCTTAATAATTCCACGCACATAGTATTTAGCATAGAAATCATGTATTCCCAATGTTCCAAAGAATATCGCGAGTATAATATAAACTATCTTGTTGCATTGACGTTCATTACCTAAATGTTGTTTTATAATTGATATGGTTTGTTGTGTTGACCTTTGTTGACTTGGTTGTGATTGTACGGGACCACCACAATTCGGACAGACGGTTTCGCCATTACTTAATTCCATACCACAATAATTACATTTCATCTATATTACCCTCATACTTAGCATGCATTCTTGGTTTCATTATATGCAATAATATTCAATGTTGCAATTTCTAAAGTAATATGTTAACAAATCTTATGATAAATATTACCTCTTATCTGGCACTATATTAACACAAACAAAAAATAATTTCATGTCCATATTGTGTCCACATGATATGTTAATTCATGGTATCAGTATTTAATTCAACAGGGCTGAAAGTATTGATTTTTCATTCCACGATACCCTCAGAATACGGCTCATACCCGAGAGGTCGAGAGTTCGAGTCTCTCCCTTGCTAATAAAAAAGAGGGTTTCCAAACCCTCTTTTTTAATGTGTAGTTATTCAAAAGTCCTAATATTCAAACAATATGATATCAACTAAATATCCACGCCTTGCATCATGTCGACAAGTTGTTGGATTGTGCCTTCCATCGTTACACTTTCGGAGGTTCTTTGTTGTAAAAATGCATTAACTTTTGGCATCATTTCAATCGCGGTATCCAACTTAGGGTTTGAACCGGGTTGATACATACCAACATCAATCAAGTCCTTATTTTCACGATACATTGACATAATTGTACGGAGTTTACCTGCTGCTGCTTTGTGTTCTGGTGTCGCAATGGCACTCATCAAACGGGAAATACTTCCCAAAACGTCAATCGCAGGGTAATGGTTTGATTCGGCAACCTTTCTTGACAAGAAAATGTGACCGTCTACAATACCACGCACAATATCAACGATTGGGTCAGAAATATCATCACCTTCCATTAATACTGTGTATAGCGCTGTAATAGAACCTTTGGGACTATTTCCTGCTCTTTCCAAGACCTTTTGCAACCATGAGAAAATTGAAGGTGGATACCCTTTCATTGTAGGTGGTTCGCCCAGTGACAACCCAACTTCACGACCTGCCATTGCGCAACGTGTTACGGTATCTGTCATCAAGAAAACTTTTTTCCCTTGATCTCTAAAATATTCGCATACCGCAGTTGCTGTCAATAATGCTTTTTGACGAATTAATGGTGGTTGGTCACCTGTTGAACATACCAAAACGGATTTTGCCATACCAACTTCGCCGAGAGAATCTTCGACAAATTCTTTAACCTCACGACCACGTTCTCCGATTAGTGCAACAACGTTGACATCTGCATCTGAGTTTCGCGCAATCATACCAAGCAGTGTACTTTTACCAACACCTGAACCTGCAAATAAACCTAAACGCTGTCCACAGCCCATTGTCATGCAGCCATCAATTGCACGTACCCCTGTAGAAAACTGTTCTGTAATAATTGGTCTTTCAAATGGTCCCGGTGGTGGGCCTTCAATTGGACGCCACATTGCACCTGTTGTATCAAGTGGTTTTCCATCAATCGGATTTCCTAAAGGGTCAATCAATCTTCCTAGCAAAAAATCGCCAACAGGGATTGTGATAGGGCGTCTAGTTGTTGTAACAAGACTACCTTGTCCAATTCCACTACCGTCAAGTAATAGTGAAAGTTGTGCGACTTCGCCTTTAAATGCCGCAACTTCGGCAGGTTTTAATTTACCGTCAAATGTTTCAATGTAGCACAAATCTCCAATTTTAAGCCCCGGAAGTTTAACTTCTACAGTCAAACCCAACAACTTTGATACCGACCCTTTAAAGGTGTAAAGTTCGGTGTCATCAAGTTTTTCGTGTACTTTTTGTTTTAATTCTTCAAGACTGCTTTTATCAAAATCTGCCATATCATTATTATAACAAATTTTTTATCCTAATCAATTTGTAAAAAATTTTACGTTTGTTATTTAAACTCTTTGACTAATTTTTTGAAATATTCAGAATCAGATTTGGCTTTTTGCGCACAGGCAATGCCGTTCATTTCAGATGAAATTTTGGGGTTACAATATGCATCCATATCACTATATGCAGTTTTGCTGTCACCCATTGTTCTCAATACTCCTTCTTGAAAATCAAAAGTGAATAAGTCATATCCCCAGCGGTTTGGTGGATTGTTGTAGCCGTTTATATCGACAGATACCCACAAACGACTCACTCCTGCTTGATTTTCTAACATAAAAAGTGTGCCATCTTGCAATGTAAAAGAACCATCATCAAGGTATGAACCTCTTACTTCTGACTTACCATCAAGTGATTTGTATTTTTTTGAATTTGTCGGATTATAGCATAAGTTACTTACATTAATTCCACCTGACCAATATCCACAATCAAATGGTGCTTGGAAATATTTCATATATGTTTTATAAAATTTGCCATCACCTAAAACACGATAAGTTGATGGGTCTGTTGAAACATCATCACCTTCCATCAAGCGAAAGGCTTGTTGAGCAATAGAATATGCTTTTAAATATCTGGTGCGAAGCTTATGCGCTTTGTAATTTGTCATTAATGTCGGAATAGTTATTGCTGCAACAACTCCGATAATTCCCAATGTTATCAATACTTCTGCGAGAGTAAAGCCGTTTTTTGTTATATCTTGCCTAACTTTATATAGCATATTTTGACCTCATATATGACAATAAACATCATGTATAATATACTTTTACATCATATTTGTCAAGATTTGCTATACTTTAACAACATTAGTATTTTTCTCTTTTTGGCTAAAATAAGAAATATTATGGAAGATGTAAAAATACTTTTTGGGAAAAGACTTAGAGAGCTGAGAAAGCGTAATAATATGACTCAGGAGAAGTTAGCTGAGATTATTGGTATTGAACCGAGAAATATTTTAAAAATCGAAAATGGTAAATCTTTTCCGCGAATTTCGACAATGCAAAAGATTATGGAAATTTTTGATTGCAAAGCATCTGACCTTTTTGAATTTGAACATCTTGATGATATTAGTGTCGTTCGTGAAAAGTTGATTAATAAAATTAACAATGATGAAAATTTTACACGAATGGTATATAAGTTGATTAAGTAGAATTTTTACTTTTGGTTTTTGTCGATATTTGACATGTGGGCTGAAACGATTGTGGGGCGTTTCGTTTTCCCACCTTATTTCACTGTCATTCCGAACTTGTTTCGGAATCTCTAATTAAACACTATTGTCTTAGATAAAACTGTCTTAGTTCAGGGTGACAATAACCTGTGGGGCATATTTGAGCTTCTACTCTTCAAATTCTTCGTCTTTGTGTTTGCGGTTTTGCTGATTTTGGAGTTTTTTAACTCGTAAAATTTCTTTCAAGTCTTCTGTGATTTTATCTTCTTCATCCATAACAGGCTTGCGTTTTTTTGCATTAATAACATTTGCAACATTCATCATTGCTAAAGAATTAAGAGTAGCACGTAAAACAGCGCTTTGGTCCATATATTGGTTGACAGGGGCTTGTTGTTCTTCCTCCTGACCGCGTTGAGAAAAATATTCACCGCCTTGTCCCATTTTATCATCTGATAATTTTGCTGCTGTTCCTGAAATATCTCCGCTTTTAAAATTGAAAGCACCACCGATACCGAAAAAGCCCGCAGACCTGTTATCGACCATATTTTCTACCCTTATACTCTTGTATTTAAGGCTCGTGTACCCTAAATATTCGTGTTTATCCTACACATTATAATTTGTGTGATGTGTTATTAACTCATCTGAACGGATTATTTTGCTATTATGTAAACAAAATTTTACAATCCGAACAAATATTTTAAGTCCTCGTGTTACTCTCTACTACTACCATTATAACATATTGTGTTGAAAATTACAACTGAACATGATATAATATGAATATATTTATTATTATATGGATAGAGGATTTAAAAAGATGATGAAATCGAATAAAGCATTTACGTTGACTGAACTTTTGGTTGCTTTGGGTGTAATTGCAATTTTGTGTGCAATTTTACTACCTGTAATATTTAATATGATGCCAAACCAAAATACAATTATGGCTAAACGTGCATATTACAGCGTGCAATCTGTTGTCAGTGATTTGATTAATGACGAATCTTGCTATCCTGATAAAACATCAGCAATCCTCAATCCGCATATTGGGTTTGATGACCCTGCAGGTACTGTAAACTGCCACCTGTGGAATGACACTCATACTGAGACTGCCAATGCTGCAACAAAATTCAAAACATTGTTTGAAGATAAACTTGGTGTTTTACCTGCTAGTGGGACAGCGACTGACACATTTAGTACCACAGATGGTATGGATTGGGCTTTTTCAGCTGCTAATTTTACATCATCAGGAAAAGGTGGTTCTATTATGTTGACTGTTGATGTTAATGGTAAAAATGACCCTAACTGCGGATTTGCAACTGAACTGGGTTCAGGAAATGAATGTGCAGATAAAACAAACGGTTTTGACAGATTCCAAATGCAAATTTATGGTAACGGTCAAATTGATATCGTGAATGATACTAACGACTGGGCGAAAAATGCTGTCAAAGTTAATAGGAATATTACAAGTGAAAAGAACTCAAATGATGAGGATTAAAGTTTAAAGTAGTCGGATAATCGCGCTTGAGATTATCTTGAGTGAGGAAAGTCCGTGCATCCAAGAACAGGCCGCCGGAGAAACTCCGGGCGATGTGAGTCGGCGGATAGTGCCACAGAAATGTAGACTGCCAATGGATTATTTATAATCACAGGCGATGGTGCAACGGTGAGTTAAGAGCTTCACCAGTGATATCGGAAGGTATCAGCTAGGTAAACCCCGGTCGGATGCAAGATTGACACGAAGGATAAGGTTGTTCGCCATCTTCGGAAAAATCGCTAGAGATTAGGAGCAATCCTAATACCAGACAGATGATTATCTATAAACAGAACACGGCTTAAGGACTACTTAATTTTACTATTCCCTTTTCTACCTATGGACATACAGATTAGATAATTATATAATTAACCACAAATGGCAATTCTTGAAGTTAAAAATTTGAATTTAGGTTTTCAATGTGAAGATACCTTTAGGCAGGCACTCTTTGATGTTTCTTTTTCTCTTGAAAAAGGTAAAATGCTTTCAATTGTTGGTGAATCCGGTTGTGGCAAAACAATGAGTGCAATGAGTATTTTAAAACTTATTCCTAAAAGTGCAAAAATTACAAGCGGTGAAATTTATTTTAATGGTGAAAGTCTTATAGAGAAAACACAAAGCCAAATGCAACATATCAGAGGGTCAAAAATTGCGTTGATTCCTCAAGATCCAATGACTTCCTTAAATCCGTTATATACAGTTGGAGACCAGTTATTAGAGATTATAAAAATTCACCAAAATTTGCATGGAGTGGAGGCTGAGAAAAAAGCGATTGAAGCATTTGAATCTGTCCAAATTCCTGATGCAAAATCAAGGTTGAAAAATTATCCGCATGAATTTTCAGGTGGTATGAAGCAACGTGCGATTATTGCAATGGCCCTTGCTTGTAATGCTGAAATACTAATTGCTGATGAACCCACAACAGCACTTGATGTAACGATTCAGGCGCAAATTATGAATCTTTTAAATGATATAAAAATGCAAAATAATACATCTATATTGTTAATCACTCATGATTTGGCGCTTGTAAGTGAAAATGCTGATGAAATTGCGGTTATGTATTCAGGGCGGATAGTTGAGCATGCTCCAAACAGAGAATTTTTTTCAAATCCAAGGCATCCTTATACAAAGGCTCTGTTGAAATCTCTGCCATCAAATAGAGGTGAAAAATTGGAGACGATAAAAGGGCAACCTCCAACATTGTCTCAACAGATTAATGGTTGTAAGTTTCATCCAAGATGTGAATGTTGTACGGATATCTGTACGCGAGAAGTTCCACAGTTAAAGGATATTGGACTATCTCATGCTTGTGCATGTTTTGTGGTGGGGAACTAAAAAAATAGTATCAGGTTCAGGGCAACTTAATAAATATTGATAGATTAAATAACAAGCTGGGATTTACGTACGTAAATCCCAGCTTGTTAAAAATATTAATTTTAGCCCTTATTCTTTCACTACATCTTTAATTTCAGGACTTTCTTTTACATAGTTTGTCAATTGTTTTACAGCAGGTTTATAAGCGTTGATTGTAGCAGAACCGCCCAAACAGCCACCTGTACAAGCCATAACTTCAATTAAATTGCCCAAATCGCATTTACCGTTTTTGGCAAATTTTTTCAAATCTCTGATTGATTGTTTATTTAAACCGTCAACTACATAAGGTGTAGCTTTTTTATCGTCATCAAGCAATGCATTAACTGCACCTGCAACACCACCTGTAACGGCAAAGTTTCTAGCCTCTGCTGATGATTCTTTTCTATATTCAGATTCGTCACAAGTATCAACTTTTATATCAAGTGCTGTGAACCATGCACCTAATTCTTCAAAGTTCAAAACGTAATCAATTTGTGGATTTTGAAGAGCCTCACGTCTTTTTGCAACACAAGGGCTAAAGAACACTGTAACAGCATCAGGTGTTTCTTTTTTTACCAATTCTGCTGTGTAGTATGCAGGTGTTTTTGTTTCTGAGCGGAAAGGTTTTAATTCTGGAACATGTTTTTCAACGAGTTCATTGTATCCTGCGCAGCAAGATGTTGTCATAAAACCGTCTCCTCTTTCCATTCTTTCAACAAATTCTGCAGCCTCTTTTTTAGTTGTGATATCAGCACCCTCTGCGACTTCTACAACATCACTGAAACCTAGTGACAAGATGGCTTGTTTCAATTGTTTTGGTGAACAAGGCAATTGACCCATAATAGCAGGGGCAATCATTGCAACAACTTTTTTACCAACTTTCATTGTTTGCAGAATGTCAATAACTTGGCTTTTTTCGTGTACTGCGCCAAATGGACATGCGCTTACACATTTTCCGCAAGAAATACATTTGTCAAAATCGATTCTTGCATGACCTTCTTCGTCTTTAGCGATAGCACCTACCGGACAAGCGTTTTCACAAGGAACGATAATTTTTGTAATTGCTTGGTAAGGGCAAACTTGAGCGCACATTCCGCAATTTTTACATTTCTCTGGGTCAATGTGAGATTTGCCGTCATGAACAGAAATTGCACCAAAACGACAAGTTGATTCACAAGGTCTAGCAACACAACCTTGACAAAGGTCTGTTACATAGATTCTTGAAGGTACGCAACCCTTACAAGCAGTTGTAAGTACTGTTAGTGGGTGTTCTTCCGGTTCTTTTCTGCTTTCTGCGTGTTTGGCGTAAGTTGATAATAATACGCTGTCATCAGCCTCTTCAATTGATAAACCTAATCCTGCAATTGCGCGGTCTCTCAATATAGCTCTTTCTTTATGAATACAGCATCTATATGGAACTTCACTACCTTTTGGTCTCATATCGTAAGGAATTAATCTTGTGTTTTCTTCAAAATTATCGCTTAGATATGCTTTAATTAATCTTACGAGAATTTCTCTTTTTAATTGAGATGTTTGTCTTGGTGAATTTACAGCCATTTCTTTTCCTTTTCTATTTTTTACTTAGCTAATTTTTCATCTATTGCCGAAATGATTTTTTCGACTGTCGCATCTTTGATAACATCGTTATCAACTTTGGCATAAGGTGCTTTTGATATTTTCCAATCCGCAGCACAATAACCCATGCAAGGAGTTCCTGCAAGCTCTACACTGTCGCCATATTTTTCTGGAATTAATCGGCTAAGCTCTTGAAGGTTCTCTGCTCCCATTACAAAACAAGTTTCTCCAAGACATATTTTTACGCTGATTTTTTCCATTTCACCTTCCGTTGCCAAGTTTGTTATTAAACATTGTACACTAAATTTTGGATATAATTACCCAGTAAAATTTTATCAGCTATAAGACTCTATTGTCAATATTAATTTATTGATTTAGGGCTGAGTGTTGATGTTTTGCTAACATAAGTAAACATATTTGTTAAGATACCTGTTTTTGTGCTATACTGTAACATATACCAGTAGATTAGGGAGAAGTATATGGCTGATAACGCACAAGATATTATTAATGATAAAGGTATGGAAGCGATAAAAGAAGTTGAGAAAGCTCAGGTTCAAGAGCAAGTTGAACAACAGTATGAAGAAATTGAAACTCATACTTCAAAGCAATATGATGCTAGTAACATCAGGGTTTTGGAAGGTTTGGAAGCTGTTCGTGTAAGACCGGGGATGTATATCGGTTCAACTTCACAAAGAGGGTTGCACCATTGTATTTATGAAATCGTTGATAACTCTATTGACGAATCATTAGCAGGTTTTTGTACAGATATTCATGTAACTATCCACAAAGACAACAGTATTACTGTTGAAGATAATGGTCGTGGTATCCCTGTTGATATCAAGCCTGATAGTGGAAAGTCTGCTTTGGAAATCGTTCATACGGTACTTCACGCAGGTGGTAAATTTGGTGATGGTGGTTATAAAGTATCAGGCGGTCTTCACGGTGTAGGTGCATCTGTTGTAAACGCGTTATCAGAAAAATACATTGTAGAAGTTTCTCGTGATGGGTATGTATGGCGTCAAGAATATATGAGAGGTGAACCTCTTGCGCCTGTTGAAAAAGGCGAGGCAACAACTAAAACAGGTACAAAAACTACTTGGTGGCCAGACCCTGAAATCTTTACCGAAACTACAGAAATTGACTGTGATGTAATTGGTAACAGATTGAGAGAGATGGCATTTTTGAATAAAGGTTTGAAAATTATCTTCTCTCGTCACGATTCAGAAGAAGTTGAAACATTCCACTATGAGGGTGGTATCGGCAGTTATGTAGAATTTTTGAACAAAAATAAAACTGTTCTTCATGAAAAACCTATTTATATTGATAAAGTTGTTGGGGATTTGCAAGTTGAAGTTGCAATGCAATACACTGATTCTTATCAAGAAAGTGTTTTATCTTTTGCAAACAACATCAACACACATTCAGGCGGTACTCACTTGACAGGTTTCAGAAACTCAATCACTCGTGTATTGAATGATTATGCAAGAAAAAATAATATTTTGAAAGATTCAGAATCTAATTTGTCAGGAGAAGATGTTAGAGAAGGTTTGACAGCGATTGTTTCTGTAAAAATCCCAAATCCTGAATTTGAAGGTCAAACAAAAGAAAAACTTGGTTCTCAAGAGGCAATGGGTGCTGTTCAAGATGCTGTTCGTGACAAGTTACAAGAATGGCTTGAATTCAACCCAAAAATTGCAAAATCAATTTTGGAAAAAACTCTTCAAGCTCAACGCGCAAGAGAGGCTGCAAGAAGAGCAAGGGAACTTACAAGAAGAAAATCTGTTCTTGAAAATTCTACACTTCCTGGTAAATTGGCAGATTGTTCTAACCGCGAGCCTGAAAAATGCGAAATCTTCTTAGTCGAAGGAGATTCAGCTGGTGGTTCTGCAAAACAAGGTAGAAACAGAATGTTCCAAGCGATTTTACCATTGAGAGGTAAAATTCTTAACGTTGAAAAGGCAAGACTTGATAGAATTTATGCCAATAACGAAATTCAATCAATGGTTCAAGCTTTCGGTATCAAAATCAGCAGAAATGAAGAAGAAGTTGAGATTGATAAATTGAGATATCACAAAATTATCATCATGACAGATGCTGATGTCGACGGTGCTCACATTAGAACTTTGATGTTGACATTCTTCTTTAGATACGCAAAACCGCTTATTGAAAACGGTTATGTATATATTGCCCAACCTCCATTGTTCAAGGTTACTCAAGGTAAAACCGCAGAATATTTGTTTAATGAACATGTTTTGGACAAAATGTTGAAAGAACGTGGTATCAAGAACTTGAGTTTGTCAGATAAAGAAAAGAAAAACGTAAAAACAGGTGATGAGTTATTAGAACTTATCAAAAACATGTCAGAATTTTATCGTTCTTACAACAATCCAATTTTGAACTTGTATCCTGCAGTATTTTTGAGAGGTTTAATCCGTTCAGATATCAAATTGGAAGACTTTGACAGTCAATCAAGAATGAATGAGGTTTGCGATTACTTGAATCACTATTTGGTAGATCACGCACAAAATTACAACATTCAAGAGGCTGAGAATTATAAGGTTGAAATAAGATACAATCCAGAAAATTCAAAATATTCATTCATGTTGCACTTAAATGATGAAGAACACGTAATTTTGAACCAAAATATTATCAAGAGTTCAGAATTCAAGAAATTGAAAGCAGCTTATCCTGTAATTCGTGATTTCTTGATTGAAGAGTCAGATGGTTTAATTTTAGAAACAGATACAGAAAAGTATGAAATTGATTCATTTGAAAAATTACAAAAACTTATTGATGATAGAGGTCAAAAAGGTTTGCAAATTCAACGTTTCAAAGGTTTGGGTGAAATGATGCCACAACAACTTTGGGAAACAACAATGGATCCTGCAACAAGAACATTGTTAAAAGTAAATCTTGAAGATGCAATGCTTTGTGACCAGTTGTTTGACGTATTGATGGGTGATAAAGTTGAACCAAGACGTGACTTTATTCAAACACATGCGGTTTATGCAACAAATATTGATACATAAGGCTTTGTAATATTAAGTTATTTAGATGGCGGTCGGCATTACTATGTCGACCGTCAATTTATTACGTAATGACTTTTTAATATTGTCATGCTGAACTGGTTTCAGCATCTCAAATTTAGCATATTAGCCTTATGTGAAATTTGTAAAATTAGAGACCCTGAAACAAGTTCAGAGTGACATAGTCTTTATTGTCCAATTGCACACCGCGCACTTGCCAAAATTCTAAGTTCGTAATGACATCAAAATAAACCATTAAAAAGAGGCCGCATTCGCGACCTCTCCTTAGATACATTTTAGATAGATTTAATGACTATTCTTCATCTTCAGATTCATCATCGTCATCATCTTCTTCAGCTTTAGATGCTTTAGCTTCTTTTTGTTTTGCAATTAAGTCTTGAAGTTTTTCTTTGATTTCTTCACCTTTTTTTTGAAGGTCAGAAACAGCATCATCAGCTTTTACTTGGATTTGTTTTGCAGTTTCGTCTGCTCTTCTTGCCATATCAGAAGCTGTATCAGCTAAAATTTTTCTTGTTTCTTCGCCTGATTTAGGAGCAAGTAAAATTCCTGCAATGGCACCAATTGCGCCACCAACAATAAAACCTGCTAAAAATCTTGATGTTGACATATTTATTCTCCTTTTAGTTAGTCTCACATAAGTATAAACTTAATTAGTTGTATTTACATTGCCTGAAAGTTCTATTTCTTTTTAATCAATGAATACACAGTCATAAAACCTTTGAAAAATCCGCCCAAAAGACTTTCAGAAAAAGCTTTAGTTTTAACTATTGCGTTTTCAAGGCTTGATTTCATGTTTCCAACACCTTCATCTGTGCTTTGGATAATAGAATTAATTGAACGCATAGTTTCGTTTAATTCTTTCAATGTCGGTTTTAATTCGTTGTTTAATATTAGTGAAGTTTCATTAGCATTTTTTGTTAATGTAGACAAATCCATCAATAATTTAACAAGGAAGTATCCGACAGTACCAACTACAATTGCAGTTACTACAGCTAAAAATGTTAAACCGTTGTTTAATACTATTTGTGATAATTCAATACTCATTTAAAAATCCTTTTAGTTGTAATTTAGTAATCAAATTCGTTTTCGTTTTGTCCGTTTTCAGAATCGCCGGTAGCTGAAAGCTTCCATCCTGAGGAATC
>OBLI01002831.1_pt1 | contig 14137 bp, 27 predicted proteins | sample 1519701 | NCBI WGS metagenome assembly OBLI01 (sample SAMEA3663005, study PRJEB22513) | pig gut metagenome | biome: pig gut; feature: pig-associated habitat; material: faeces | place: France | collected 2012 | reverse complement strand
GTTGCATTCGGAATCTTGATCGAGTCTGTTTTGATATGTGCGACTGTGAATCCGAGAGACTGCACCTCATTCCTGAGGTTGATCATGAACAAAGCACCACGTTTTGCGACGATGTTGTCTACATTACGCTTGTCACGGAACGGATTGTCGAACTTTGCCGATGTAAGCCCATACACCGAGTTGATTACTGTTTTCAGCGCCAGAGACAGATCATCAGTCGTCATCTCGCCCCGCTCGATCATGTCGATGGCTTCATTCAGACTACCATTCAGCATGGATCGAGCCTTATCAAACTCCTTGTGTTTGATTGCAACACGGGCATCTTTGATTTCTTCAAACCGTTTCGTATAAATGGGACCGAAGAGCTGCTCCGCAATGATAGAACTTGGATGCATGGATGCAACGTCCAAAACCACAACATTCCGGTACATACCAGGTTCAGCGTAGACATAGCCACCTTCGCCAACCGTCTGTTGATCGGGATTCGGGTTGAGTGCATTCACATCCCGATAGGTCGATTTCCCATACTCGTATTTGTATCCGGGAAATACAGGACGATTCAGATCATCAAAGAGGTTGTAATCATCGCATGCCGATTTGAATGGAAGATCTTTTTCCGGAGGCCAAATCCACGAATGTGTTGGGATGGATGTATCACCCATATCACGGTAATTGAACTGGCTTTGCGGATGCTTCTCCTTGCCAAATATAATTCGGGTGGAGAGACTGTTCGTGGTATCATTCGGCAGCATACCGGCAACCTTTGCCAGAACCAACCGCGCATTCCAGTCAGCCTTGAGATGATCAAACGTTGCTTCTGTTGCGATTACATCGTTCTCGCAATACTCAGCGACCTTATCCAACATATCTTCTGGAACTGGCTGATCCCACGGCAAACCAAGTTCCTGATGATGAATACCGAGTTCAATCTCGAATTTCTTCAGGCTCTTTTTGTTTGCTGCCGATGCGAAGTCATAAATATCCGTATAAGAGATATTGTATGCCTCACCGAACAGATCACCATTATTGTGGTCATTGATGATTCTGGAAGATAATTTGAAGATCTCCATCGGGCTGTAACCAAGCATAGCTGCGTACAAGATATGATTATCGTACCGGCGGTTGTTAAACCCGACCAGCTTATAGTGGAAGAGCTCTTCAACCTCGCGGGGTTTCGGATTCACCATTCTGACGCAAGAATGTCCAGGCCCTTGAATCTTCCAAACAATCAAGAAGAGGTTTGGGAAGACTTCGACATCGAAGAATATAATTGGATCGTTCTCATTGGAAGCAATCGGATCTGCCGGATCATCAGACTTGAAGTGCATCTTTGTTGCAAGCTTCAGGCAGTAATCTGCCTGATTGGTACTCTTCATGGCAAAGTTGATCACAGCGTTCTCCATGTCTCCAACATCATAGTGCATTCCGCTCTTATAAGCGTCCTCCAGCACTTTGTAAATGAAATCGACATTAGAGCGTGTATCGCCATGAATCTCTTTGCATAAACATTTCTGAATTGTGGTACGGAGACCTTTCTCACTCTGTACCACATTCGTATCAATCATTGGTTTCTCTCCTTTCAGTGGAAGACCTGAACTGAGCGTCGCAATCGGAAGATTATTGCATTTCGACAATTTACGCCGAAGCGAACTCTTCCCCTTAAAAGTCTTCACCTCAATGTGATCTGCGTAAATGGGATCAAGCTTGGACACATCGCCAGTATAAATATAGTGGAGATGAATCCCATCGCCTGATTTACTCAGTTCAGCATAGGTTGGAGGCCATTTCGATGCTTCTTCCAGATTTCGTTCAAATGACTTCTTCCCATCGTCACCGGGAATATCAAAGTCCATAAAGATGTGTGTTTCCGGGCCGCGAATGTAATGAAGTCGATGCGTATCAAGATCTTTCAGCTTTGTGGATACATTTTCCCATTTTTGAGACGGCGTTCCGGCATCAGAGGCATATTGGGCAGGGCAGTCAGCATAAATTTCATCCAATCGTGATTTTTGTTCATAGAACTCCAACCATGTCGATTTTGTCGGCTCTGGAATGATACCTACGTCCTTTCCATCGATCTTGTCTGCTCGAAATCCCTGATAGAAACTACGAACCCGGTTTCCATCCGCCGCATTGTAGCGATCTGAATACTCTTGGAAATAGTTCTTCAGTTCTTCTTTGAACAAACGCTGCGAGAGTGGATAAGGAACATTCGCTTCCTCGCAGTATGTACGATACATTGCCCACGCCGCTTTGAGTGTTGTCGAATTCTCAGACTTGAACACATAGTAGCTATCAAGAATATAATTGTAAAAATCGTTGGAAGCACCAAGCATCCCGAGTGGAACATAGTCATCATAGCGACCTGGATTTGAAAGATAGACCTCCTGACAATGATAGGCGATCGCACCTAATTCAAATGTAATCTGCTTTGTCACAACCTTGTACTCTTTCGGGGACAGCTTTTCTCCGGATGGGGATACATCAATCAGCCGTCGAAGAAGACCAGATTTTGCATCCGTGATTTTTACCGGTTTGTTAGTGCCCATAAAGAGAAAGGCTTTGAACTGAGTCGAATAGGTCGGACGGAACTTCTCATTGACAGTCATGATCTCATGAGAGACAAGCGAGTTCAGACGAGTATTATCTTCGATGCGCGATAAGTCACCATCATGCTGGATAGCAACAAGCGGATTTGTCTTAAAGGCTTCCAGAGCAAAAGCATTCGAAGATGAACCGAGTGCTTTGGCATCAAACACCGAGTAATAGCCTTCAAAGAGCTGCTGAATAATGTTCAGGACCGTAGATTTGCCTGTGCCAGCAGCACCATACAATACCATGAACTTTTGCAGCCGTTTGGAGTCGCCAGATACGATTGAACCGATTGCCCATTCAATCTTCATCCGCTCTTCCGGAGAATATAAAACAGACATAAGACGATCATATGCATCATGACTGCCTTTCTCCAACGGGTACGGCAGACGCTTACTGGCATAATCCTTTTTAGTCGTCGGCATATTGGAGAATATCAATTTCTCATCCAGCATATGGTAGGAATCCCGCATATCTCTTTGGCAGAACTGGTGCCATGCACCGATGAATCTGGTTTCCGAGTCTCGGACATGCAAGACTCTTGGATGTTCACCGAAGAGCTCTTTGTTGTCTTTTGCGTATTTGTCGAGTTCATAATCGATTCTATCCAAAACGTCCTGCTCGTCCGTAGACCACATTCCTCGATCTTCCAGCCAGATTGCATAAAAGTCCCCGCCGCGAATCATGAGATCAGAAGACTTACAAATCCTGAACTTCGGGTAGATTTCAATACCTTGCTTGCTGCTTCTGGTAGAAATCTTGAGGAAGTCAAACATAGATTTTACTTATCTCCCCGTGTGTCACCATTGGCGTTCTCTGCCGGTGCCTTCATCAAACTGATGTCGCGCTTCAGAGCTGCGATCTCGTGCTGATTTTCAAAATATCCAGCTCCAAGAACCAGATATGTAAGCAGCACCCAACGATTAAATTTTCGCTGATGCTTAAATGTCTTTGCAATGGCTCGAAGTGCGGAATCTGTCCGCATAGTCGACTTAAACAGGAAACGAAGCATCTCGTCCATTTTTAACATCCTTTCTCGTAAATAATACTATTAAGATACCAGTTCATCTGGTACCAGATCTCAACAGTTCTTAAATCGCGCTCACATGAGGGGATTGTAAACAGTCCGCCTTTTCCATTTGGCTTGTACTTTCCATCCATGAATCGCCGAACGACGGTCATGACTTTATGACGGTCGAATTGTTCATCCGTCATATCATCCAGCCCAAGGCTCTGCAACATCTCCATGAACCATTGCGGTAAGCGATTACCCATTGCCGGATTTGTCATGATGTCCTCTTCCATACGAAGAGCTAGAGCGACCATCATCTCAAGCATGCTGCATGGCCTACAATCGAGAAGTGATCCAATCTCTGGATGGACATACCCTTGATCGTAACCAAAACGATACCGGAGATCTTCGCCATCCTGAGCACGATTCTCATCCATCGGCAAACGCGGATAGAATGTGACATTGTTCAGATAAGCACAAAGCCTCCGGTATGAAATATCATTTTGGTTTGGAAATGCGAGCTGATACATCCACTCAAAGTAGGCGTCAGTCAGCTCATTCTGATTCATGGAAATCCCCGTACTTTCTCAAATCTCGGACAATTTCATAATCGATATGACGCAGATCATTTCGAATGTGAACAGAATCCTCATCATGATCACCGAAGTGTGATGCAAAGTCCAAGCCAATCGATGTAGCGATTTCAGGAATCTCAAGTGGATCCTCATCCTCGTCAACCAAAACGCCATCTGCATAGTAAGTATAGCAGACAGCATCGTAGTTATCGAGCGTGTCAAACTCTTCTGGTTTGATGACATATGGCTTGGTCACATTATCTCCAGGAGGCGGTTCATTGGGATCATAATCCAGCAAATCCTTCGGAGAAGTCCGTGTCCGATAACCAGAATCACGAACCAGCGCCCGATAATCCTGAAGTTTGGACTGCCGTTCCTTTTCATAAGCGATCTGCTCAGCCGTCATCTGTGGCTCTTTTTTCTCGTATTTTCCTTCCTCTACTTTTTTGGACGCAAAGGCATCTTTCACCGACTGAATTTCTTCGTCAGCTCTTTTTCTGTGGTACTCTTTCCAGAAGTACCACGATGCACCTGCACCGACGGCAACACCGAATGCAAAATATAATGCTTTATGCATCTTCATCCTCCTTCAGCCTTACAGCTTGTCAATGATGACGCCATCCACATTGAAGTCGAGCAGAATCGAGCGCTCATATCCGTTGACAAAGCGTTCTGTCGAACGGTTCGTGTTGTAAATGCCGAAGTCGATGAAACTCGGATGCTCTGGCGTATAATACCAGCCAACCACCTGACCTTCCTGCGTCGGTTCGCAAAGATCAAGCTCACGATAGACTTCATTCAGGAACACGAAGCCGCACGCCTGAAGCTTATTATTGAGCATCGCCTGTTTTCCGCGCAGGAACATCAGATTGAGTTCCGGATCCTTCATCCATTCGCGAGAGCACTCATCAAAGAACTTCGCATAGCCGCTCGGCATTGTCGCGATGTCAATGGACTTCTTGAGCTTCTTTTGTTTCCCATTTTCATCCGTCTCAGTCTCATCGACCTTCTTTTTCTCAACAGCATAGCGAATTTCTTTTTCTGCCTCAGCACCGATCTTTGCTGCAACACGATCCTGATACTGCTTGAATGCAGTATAAACGGTCGTGTATGCTGCCGCGAGGGATTCATTACGATCCTTCATGATTCGATGCGAAGAGAGCAGACAATAGATCGACAAGCCTCCAAGCATAACTGCCGGACCATAGATCTTCGCGAAGTCAAGACTCGTCTGAGCATACGCCTTAACCAGCGCCTTCTGACTTCCAGATGTTGTCTGTCCGTCCTCATTCTCAACGACGGTTTCTTTTGCTTCATCAATACGCTGCTTGCTGTCGTCAAGAACAGCATCGAGTTTCCGGGTTCCGGCACATGCCAGAATCACCGTACCGACTGCACCGGCAATGCCTGCAATCAGCAGGATCTCCGGAGAATGGGCTTTTGCTTTCGCACTGAATTTCGTCAAGGCATTTGCAGCCTTTTGCATCATTTCGTTTTTCATTGAAAAATGTCCTTTCTTTTACTTAATACAGATAGGTCTCGGCATCTGAATGACGTAGCCTTCAGGAATTCGAATAGAACGGGCTCCGGGCATTTCTGTCCAACCATAGTTCATATCAGTCGGACGACCGGTGATGCCACACAGATCATAGAGATCTGCAATACTCGCCTGACCATATTCCTGAATGATCTCACTCATCTCCTGCAAGATCCGTTCCGCATCACCACGAGAGGTAACGATCGGATCTTCGTAACCGTATCCCGTATAATTGGTTTTCTGAGTGCGCTGCGGCTGAGTCAGGCTATTATAGCAGTTGCCGTAGTTGTATTTAGTTCCGGGCGTTTTTCCACGATTGATCGTGTCACCCCAAAGCATCATCTGAATACCGTTTGTGACAATATCCACGATGACAGTCTTGATTGCAGGGACAACCACGTCCATGAAAATGTGATTCTTGACAGTCCGGACATCCTCCGCAATAAAGACATCACCAAGACGCTTTCTGGTCTTTGCTTCGCCCGTGATGAGCTTTTCCCGCTTCTCACGCGGTGCATTGTTCTCTTCCAAAGATTTGATTTCAGCCATAACCGGCTCCTTTCACTGTTCGAGCTTCACAAGCTTGCCGGGGAGATTGACCTTACTCGCCGGAGTCAAGCCGTTCTGCTGTTTATACTGAAAGATCAAATTACTTTTTGCTTTTTTCTCGCTGGAAGCATATGTCTCGCCCTTCCAGTAATTTGCGACACAACGATCAAACATTGTGACCGGACCGGTGTACGAATATAAATACATAGCCAACCTCCCTCATAAAAATAAAAGAGAAGAGCCCTTGCGGACTCCTCTCACTGAGAATTACGGATTATTGATCGAGTTTAATTCTCGTCAACCTCAACGAGGTCTTCAGGTTCTTCGGCCTTCTTCTCGAATTTACCGGCCTTTTTCTCCTTCGCTTTCTGAAGTGCAGCCTTACCTGCGGCGAGTGCCTTCTTACCCAACGGCTTAATCGCGACCTCCCATGCAAGCACGGACAGTCCGCCAATAATGCCGAAGCCAATAGCGGTTTCACCAGCAGTCATAACATGCACATCATCCTGCTTTGCAGGAGTCAGTTCCGTCGATTCGGAAGTAGCTTCCGTTTCCTTCGTGATGACTTCATTGTTCATAGTGTTTTCCATTGTTAAAACTCCTTTATAATAATTTAGTATTTCTCCATTAGAGCAGATGTAAATTTCGCGCAATCAGAGCATATCGACCAGTTTGTCAACATCACTCTTTTCAACGCTAAGCTTGAAATTAGCTGACAAGCAGACATGCTTATCGTCAGCCGTTTCATAAAGCTGTAGATCAGAGATCTGTGCATCCACGTCACATCCGAGCTTCTTTTTTACGATCTTACGGACAATTCGGGAGATAATACTCTGCCCGAATCCGCTGTTAAAGTTCAAATTCATTCCTCATCACCTCATTCGTCGAATCCAATTGCGGGCTGGACGCGGAAGTCAATTGCCAGACACGGCTGCTGATCCTGTGTGAGCTGACCACTGAAGATAGGGTCGATCAGTCCTTTCTCGACTTTCCAACCGAGCTCGTCGCCAGCTTTTGTCTCTGCCAATCCGATCTCATAATAGAAATCATTCAGGCTGACATATCCGGTATCCAGCATTTCACGACTGAGTGAATTTGCTGCTTTCGTGATAAAGTCCGGATCTGACTTGAACAGTCGATCAGACCACGGATCATAGCACAAAGTCTCGCCCTTTCGTGTCACAAAGAGTTTGTCCGTCTGAATAGGCTGACGATCAGTACGTTCTTTGATAGCGGCATCCCGAATTTCTTGCTCTTTTTCTGGTCCAACCATCTCAAGTGTCTTTGCCTGATAGTCGCGAAGGGTTGCTTCAGAGATAGAATACGCCGTCGCCAGCGCAGCATTTCGTCTCATATTTGTGGATGTGGCAAATATCAGGCAGGCAGCCGACGAAAGACCCACACCAACTGCAGGCACATAATGACGCCAAGCAGACGCTACTGCCTCTTTTTTTGTATAGGCATAACGATCGCCATTATGGTTCTTCTGACTGTCCTGCCTCACTTTTTCCAGCGCCTTCGGTGTGACCTTAACAGCCATCACTGCAGCTGTTGTAAACCCAGCGATTCCGAGTGCAGTCAGGATCTCGGGAGAATGTTTTCTCATTACCTTCCATGCACAAGTCATCATACTTGCTAAAGTTGTCGTCTTCATACTGAATACTCCTTCTCAATGAGATGTAATAATGTCTCTGCGGTATGAATCGCAGAGGAAAATATGAGGTTCTTGTTGTCAACACAAGACCCAGTTGCTGCAATAAGTGATAGCAAATATCCATCTGCAACTGCAACGGGATCTTTTTCACCACGATTAAGCAGACAGTTTAATAGTTCTTCTGCTGCCCATCGTTCATAGATCCTCTGGTCAAATTCTCTTCGCCCCCATTCGATCTGAGGCGGAGGAAGTGAAGTCTCTATGTACTTCACAACAAGTTCAGCTGCATCCATAGCAAATATAAAAGAAGAGTCTTATTCAGGCTCTTCTTCGTTGGATTCAGCCAGAACTTTCTGAGCTTCTTCACGTGCAATTTCTCTCGTTTTCTGCTCGTCCAGATACTGATCCAGTAATGGCAATACCAGACCAAGGATAGATGATACAACGCCGAGAATTTTCAGTGTGTTGATCTTTTTCATAAGTTCATGCCTCCTTCATAATAAGCGGTGTTTTTTCTGCGCATTCAAATTCGATGGGATCAAATTCTTCTTTCGTGTTCAAATAACAGGGTGGGAACGGACACGAGAGAATATAGCATTCAAATTCATTTCCGTCATCGCCAACGAGTTTCGTTAGTTGATGTTCAAAATCGACCCATTCGTATCCATAGAATTCGCCAGCTTCACAAATATCCCAACCAGCAATATCGCCGCCTTCGATAGGATCAAGTCCGAGAAGATCATAGAAATCATTCAGGGTCGCTTGCCCACCTTCCGTCATGAATTTACGATTGAAATAATACTCGGCATCTCGAACTTCCAGCATGGTACTCGTGAAATATCTGCCTGAGATCATATCGTAGAACAGACAAGCATCTCCGACAGAATTTGGCTTAGGACACTTATCGACTGTGTCCTGTGCAATCGCCGTTTTCACTTTAGTCGGTGCATCCTCACCAAATAGCTCTTTGATTTTGCCGTCGTACTTCTTCAGACTCTTTGCCGCAATGCCATACATCGCCACAAGAGAGGCCTGCTGTTTCTGATTCATTGCTTGAATTCCAATGATGCAGGCAATTGTTCCAGCTGCAGCAGCACAAACCGGCCACGCAGAAGGAGCTGCGGCTTTGACAACTTCAATTGGATGTAAAACTCCACCTCGTTCCAAGCGCGCATCTTCTACGGCTTCCTGAACCTCTGGAGCTTTCTTCACTGCCAGAAGTGCAGTAACAATGACTCCAGCGCATGCCAGACCGGTAGCGATCAAAGGTCCGGCTTTTCGAATGTTAATTTGCATGATTGATACTTCCTTTCAGAAAATATAAAAATTACATAGTACCTTTAATAACTTTAAAGCAACTTGCAGCACCACAAGTCCAATTGTCATGTCTAAAAGCTTTTCTTTGGTTATATACTGTATTTGGCTCTATTCCCTCTGCTTTTAAGCAATTTGAACCGCCAAAACCAAAATACTTACGAGTAACTCTCATAAGAACATTTTTGTTTGGACCACCAGAGCAAGTTACCAGATCACCAATCTTTAAATTTTCATATTGTTTTTTAGTCATGTTTTTCTTCCTTTTTAAATCCCGTGCATTTGTAGATGTCGTGGACAGTCTTTTTTCTGAAATGCATTCCACACAAGTAATATGTATTGCTGAGCATAAAAAAGAGGAGCATTAGCTCCTCTTCTCCAGTTTACGGCGAATCGTATTTTTGACCTGCACGTATTTGGCTTTTACCATTTGCCTTGCCTCCGGTGAGACAGCCATAATCCCGACAACTGCCGGGACGATAACCTGTCCGATCCATAGGCGAGCCTCACGGCTTGCTTCAATTTGTTTCCAAGTCATAATATAACCCTCCTTCATAATACGACTTGTAATTTCTGCGAAAGAAAAAGAGAAAGTGTGGTCTTGTGCGGTTCAATTCCCGCCCGAGAGTCGCTCGGTCATATTTCCTATGTGACACCAATCGCAGGTGATGGGGCTCGCACCCATGACTCACTACTACCACTTCTTTCTCATAATATGACTTGTGATTTTCGCGTAAAAGAGAGAAGCCCATGTAGGACCTCTCCCATTGGAAATTACTTGTGGAAGATCTTATTCCAGATTCCAGTGATCTTTTCACCGACTGTTTCAATCCAATCTGTGGCATAGCAAAGATACGTGATTGCACCAGCAATCAGACCCATAACCACTGCCAAAATTGACAATTCCTTAACAGTCAGTTCGTTATAATTTTTGTTCCAGAATTTCATAATAATATCTCCTTTATTTTGTTATTATTTCCATTAAAGCATATGTAAATTTCGCGTAAAAAGAGAAAGAGCCCATGTGGACCCTTTCATACATGAATATAATTTCTTTTTGCAAAGAACAGCGGAATCGCAACCATACACACAAATAGAAATCCTGTTGCTTCCTTTTCTATTATCATCGTAATCGCCGATAATACCAGCAAACAGACAGCCAGAATTTTGTTTCCGAGTGTAGATTTTTTCTTCATAATTATTCCCTCCATAAAGTATTTACTTCATAAAGGGCAGTGTATTTGCCGCGAAAAAAAAGAGAAGAGCCCTTGCGGACTCAATCTCTGGTTCCTTTCTTTCGGTTCTTACCTAACAGAAGTAGAATGACGATGCCAATGATCACATCTCCGAAGCCGACAACAGCCAATCCAATACCAATACCTCCGATACTGACAATGACTACTGCACCTACAACAAGTGCGATCAACAGCAACACAAACATAACCATAAGATAAACCTCCCAAATATAATTACTTTCATTATAGGAGATGTTATCTTCGCGTCCTCAAATGTCGGCTTGATCCATATATTGTTTCTTTATTCAAGGCCAAAAAAGAAGAGCCGCTGATTTCTCAACGACCCTTCTTGTAGTTCAATTACTTCGTGACTTTCATTTTTCCGACAAGATTGCGGAAGAACGTTGAGGTCAATGTGCCAGTTTTCTCGAAATTCATGCCGACTGCATACATAATACCAGTAGCCAGAACCGGCAATACCGTTCCAACGCCACTGATGATATGATCCACGACACGATCTTTCTTCTTGGCCTGTGCTTCTTCAGCTTCAGCCTTCAGCTTGATTGTGTCCTGCCGCTTATCATACAGTAAGGCAAACGCTTTAATCGCTTCTGTCTTTTCCGGATTACCCGTATGCAGCATTGAAATATCAGTCAACTGATCCTTCAATTCCTCCTCCATTCGTTCTTCTAATGTCTTTTCGTTCATTATAAAACTCCTTTCAATATTAATTGTTCCATAAGAGACGTTGCATTTGGCGCGAAAAAGAAGAGGCCCTGTCGATTTGACAAGGTCTCTCTTTTGTTAGTCGATGAATTCTACCGGTCCTTCAACGTAAGCCAAATAATCCGGATCGTCCTGGTATTGTGCATTCAACTCATCCGCTCTAGCAATCGCTCGCTCTTTATTAGCAGTTGCAATATCGCTATAATGAATGATGTTGCCTGACCCACCAGTCGTCTTAACGCATACCACGTAGATATATTTTTTCATGGTAGTCATCTCCTTTCATAAAAGTGAATGCTATTTTCGCGATACAACCATGAAGGTCACATATTGATGTTCAGTAAGCAGCTCCGGCTCATGGTTAAGCTGAAGATATGCGTTACCGTTCTCGATGATGATAGCGCCCTCCACATGCGGTTTCATTATGAGCCACATTGTTAGAGCGCCGATCAAATTACACAGAACGCCGACTAAAACATAAATCCACATAATACCCTCCTAAATTGTTTTCTGAAATTTCTCACCCGGGAATTTTTACGATCTTAATTTACCATCTCATTTGGATACCTCCATTCGAAAAATATAAAAAGAAGGAGTCCTTGTTAGGACTCCAACTTATTTTTCAGTGCCTGATATACGCACTTTGCAATGGCGCATATGACGACCGGCAGTGCGACTACGATCATACAAACGTAATATATGGCCTTTATAGCTAAATTTGCATTCTTTGCCACATCGGCCAAAACATCACGACATAATACTACAATAATCGCTCCGATAATCAAATATACAATAATTGCTGTTAACATAATATCAGCCTCCTTCATAAAGGCGTTTGTTAATTTCGCGTAAGAAAAAGAAGGAGCCCTTGTTAGGACCCCAACTCTTTATGTACAGCTGCATTGTAATCAAGCACTTTGCCTAGCCAATACATCATGTGATCGAAACATGCCAAGCACTTCTTCATATCTTTCATATTAGCTAATGTTTTCGTATGCCAATATTCATAATATGAAGCAGCGTTCTTTTGTTTCATGAGATAGTAAAAGGCTTTCAGTGTTTTCATAAATATCAACTCCCTTCATAAAGGAAAATGTATTTGATGCGCATCATTATATATTATTGAAAAAGTGTACACGCAAAGAAATACAAACTGGCTCAAAAGAGAAATTGAAAAAATAAAATAGCTTGTAGGAATCGAGTCCTGCCTATCTCAAATGTTGTCAAAAGTCAGTGTTTTTTAATGCATGTCGGTGCTGGTTAAGAGTTGAAAGTAGGGATAATAAGTAGCACATTCCTATATTATCCCTACATTCGCTCTTATACCGAAATTCTACACTTTACTTTTTGGTGTTAAGCACAGCAATATTCCCCTGATTGCTCACATCAAGATCAAGTGCTTCTGCCAGATCTCGAATCTTGATATAATTCGTGCCATCTTTGAGAATCCGATCGACCGGACACTCCTTACCATCCACGATAATTTTGCTCTTTTCGACCACTTCATCCACCTCCACAAGAAGTTTCTTGAAATCGCTCCACTTGCCCTCATCGATCAACGGCAGCGGACACAGCTTCATGGAAATATCATAGTGCCTCACTGCTGCCTCGACATTAGGTAGCTTTTTCAGCAACATCTGATAGAGCCGGGCTGCGTTGCGCATTGTTTCTTCCGGAATATAATACCTTCCAGCAGAGTCGGAGTGACTGACCATTTCAATGGATACGGTATTGTAGTTATTATACACTCTACCGTATTTGCCACTCTGGCCATCGCCAACGCTCCATGCAATGGTGTCCAGTGGAACACATTCATAGACCACGTTCTTTTCATCGACGCAATAATGCGCAGATGCAGCGCGTCTTTCACTGCCGTTGGCAAAATATCGAGCATTTCCGAGGGCAGAAGCGTGTGTGCCGGTGTTTGCTGTGTAATGAAAGACAATAGCTTTGATTGCAGAGAGCGGTCTTTTGCCACCAATTCTCGAAGCTCGTAGGCTCGTGTTAATCTGTAGCATCGGTCTTGATCTCCTTTGCATTCTGCGAACCAAAATAGAACGCGATGATAGAGAAAAAGATTGTCAGAAAGTCTTTACCTTCGATTACTCCACGAAGAGACAAAATGACAAAGGCGATCGTCAGACTGATAGTGACAATGCTCTTCACGCTGAAAAGATTTCCGATTCGTTTTACTAAAACCTGAAGCATTTCGTTCATATGTACTCCTCCTTTCAGTCTTTCAGTACCACTTCTGCGATTTTGATTGCCGCGTCTATGCCATATTTATCTGCGAAGTCCAGAACAAATTTCTGAGCATACTTAGCGCGGTTTTCATTCTTGCTTTTCCACATATAAAAACCGTATGCTGTGGCTAAAAGTCCGATTGCTGCCAGTGTAATATCCACAAGAGGCAGACCAAATGCACAGCATACGATTAAAATGAGAACCACAATGGTCATGCGATTCAGCCAACATTTTGAAAAGAACATATTAGCTGATCCCTATCTTTCCAAGCATAAAAGCGATTACTGCACCTACCACAACCAGAACCACTTTTTCGACAAGAGCTTCCCATCGTTTACTCGGAATAGATGTCAAAGCTTTAACATCTGTCTTGATCTCGATGATGTCTTTTTTCATGTTAACCTGGTCGGTGGCGAGTTCTTTGACAGATAAAGCCAATTCGTTTAGTGCGGTCTGAGTCTCTTCTAGTTTCTTGATGCGACCTTCATTCCGCTGTGATCGATCGTCAACTTTTTGGAGCTTGACTGCAAGATCTGCATTGTCCATTTGAGCCTCCTATTATTCTTCCACACCCCATGCCTGCGGATACTCCGCGAGACTATATGATGTATCCTGGTTAGCTTTGGTGAATTTTCCATCCTGAATTGCCCATTCACCCTTTTTGTAGGCATCATGGGCGCCTGTGGGATGGATAAACAT